>Ga0222719_10000058_pt1 | contig 98785 bp, 92 predicted proteins | sample C33_34DmetaG_FD_165039 | JGI IMG/M metagenome (GOLD analysis project Ga0222719, IMG submission 165039) | Estuarine water microbial communities from San Francisco Bay, California, United States - C33_34D | ecosystem: Environmental > Aquatic > Marine > Unclassified | place: USA: California... | reverse complement strand
TCACCAGTATCTTCGTTTTTACTTTTCCAATCTGCACTTTTACCTAAAGTAGTAGATTTTAATTCACCTTCATTAATCGAATCGGCCTTTGCTCGCTCTTCAGCTTCCTTTTCGAAAAGGCCACTTTCTTGTTCTCTTCTCTCTAAATCGTTTTTAGCGATTTCGTCAAAATTATTTTCGTCTTTACTCATTGTATTATATTTTTAGATTTGTTTTTACTTTGATATTCTCTTAAGATTCTTTTTACGTGTTCATTTACAAATGAATTTTGTTCGCCTTCGTATTGTGCAATATGATGTAAAATTAAGTCTCGGACATAAGTTGAAGTTGCTATTAATTTACCTTCATGCATAGAAGCCGATGTTATTATTCTATTTAATTTCTGTTCATCATCGCTATTTAGAAGGACTTGAATTTTTTTATCCTTTGCCATTGCGAATTATTTTTTTAGATTATCATAATATTGTATTATTAGATTATATATCTCCGTTCCTATAGTTTTTTTTCTTTGATAGACTTGTATTAATGCTAACACAAAAGGGCCGGAATTAACCGGCCCTATTCATTAAATTACTGTAGCTTAAAATTACTGTAGCTTAAACATCGTAATATGATATCCAATTCGGCTATCACCACGGAATGTGATTTGTGCATCAGTAGCTTGTCCTCCTAATGAACGCATTAATTCTTTGTACATAACACCTTCTACAAAGAAGCATCCTTGAAAATCTGGCTCTTCTAAAAATAGGATGTTAACTGTACTAAAACCTCGAGGTGCTCTACAATTTAAGCTAACTTGACCAATAGGACCTATATTACCTGGGTTGATTGATACCGGATTAGGATTAATTGGTGCAACCGCTACGTTACTGTTAGTGGTTGTTTCTGGTAAGACTTGAACGTTTTTAATAGTAACTTTACGTCCGTTGAAACGGGCTTGATTCGATGTGAATATGGCTCCCGGGATGGCCATTTGTGCGGTACCGCTCGCTATCATTCCGATAGTCATAACGGATAAAAGAAGTAATTTTCTCATTACTAATATTATATGCTCAACACTCGCATTTGTTTCATAATGTGTTTTTTTGAACATATATAATACTCACCAAAATGCCGTTCCACCAACTGGCACAAACGAGTGAATCAAAAATTATGGATATTGGTGGTATATTAATATAAAAGTAAAATTGTTAATAACTTTTGAAAAAAAAGTGTCCTAAAATTTTTTTTTACCAATTATTTTTATTATATTTACATATAACAAATTTAAACATATAACAAAAATCATTATGGCAAACTTAAATCAATCAGACAATCCGGTAAACGTTTCAACAACTTCTAAACTTACAAAATCTATCCTTTCTCATGTAAGGGTATTTGCAAAAGATTCGAAACACACCAAACAATACCGAATTGATCGTATCAAAAATACATTTCCACAATATATTCAAGCAGTGGTTGAACAACCTAATAACGAACTTATGGTTGTGAGTGCTGGAGAATTAAAAACTCGTTATTACATTAAATTTCCTAATACTATTCCAGTAGCTTAATAACCAATCCCATCATACAACAAAAGGTACTCTAATTAAAGAGTACCTTAAGTTCGGGATATGTAAAAGGGGAAAAAGTATTTATTAAGCTGAAATTATACCATATCTTCTGTCCACCAATCAGCTCTCCAAGTCATTTCTAGCTCAACCGGTTCTGCTGTATCGTAATTCAGCTCTGCCGCAGCAGCTAATTCGGATCCTGTAGGGAAGCAACCATAGAAGGTTCTTTGCCAGAATATATCGCCAGCTCTATTGTAGTTAGACACAACGATAGTTCCAACGTAATCCTTTTTCAATCCTTGTTCTCCCGTTAAAGAGTTATATACAAGTCTATTCCAATCTCTTAATGTCTTGTAAACATACAATTCATTAGAATCGTTAAGGTTTAATGTAAATCCTACCGCCAAATCTACTGTTGTAGAATCTGGTGCAGATTTTGCATAGGAACGAGTTGCGAACTTGTATTTTTGTTCAACAACTGCTTCCATTTTTTCGTTATTAAGTCCACCAATTTTTCTTACGTGTTCTAACAGAATTTCACCACCTGCAATACCTGAAGGAGGAAGAATACTTACTTCAAATAAGTTCTGATAAAATGGTTCGTAATATTTAGTAGCAGCTTTACTATTTGTAAAATGTGGTAATCCAGCCATGTTATATTATGTTTTTTCTTTTATTTATATATCTAATCCTTATGAGATAATCTTGAGGCAACCAAACGTTACCTCAAGATTCTCAATTTATTATTTAGAAGTTACCTGCACTAATTGATCCAGTTTTAAGAATAGTAACTCGGTTAATTAAGATACCCATTCCTCTTACAGGTTCTACGTATGTATCAATTATACCGATGTTATTATCTATAACTTCATTTGTGTTATTTGACGTATCCATTACGTTTTGGAAGTCGTATAATCCTCCGTCATTTAAGATTTGCGATAAGAAATTATCACATAGTGTCTTAATCTCTAGACGATTTTGTTGAGTGTTAAACTCCCATCTGTAATTCTTAAGAATTTCAGCGATTCCATCTTCGATATAGATTAGCAATTCTCTAACGTGAATTTGTGAAAGAGCAGACTTAACGTTTTGTTGAGCCGTCTGATTAGCATTAATAACTAATCCAAATCCTTGTTTGTTAACAATTGCGTTTAATCCGAATGGTTCGATGTTATCCAAATCCTTACGATCGAATGAATATTCAACTCCTGCAACTCCAACTCCTGAAACCACACCTCTTCGAGGTCCTGCAACGATTGACCACGGTAACGCTAAGTTATATTTGTCAATGTACAAGTTCGAGATATTTGCAGCTGGTGGTACGAATTTTGTAGATCCATTTTCGATAATCCTTAAGTTAGGAGTATAGAATCCACAGTAATTAGCTCCATCAGCAATACCTGGTAATGAGTATACGTTACTTGGGTTGAGTGTTAAGTTACCTCCACTACCAACGTATCTTGCGTCGAATGTTGATGTTGAATCGAATTTAAATAATGGATTCGTAGATTTCTTAAACTCCTTAACAGAAGGTGAATTAAGAATTGCGAATGCATTTTTTCTTCCTTTAGCGATCTTAGAAAGCCTCGCCTTAGAAGATGGTTCAATTCCATGATTAAATGTATCAACGATATAACGGAATGTAATAGAATCTCTATCTTGCAATGTTTCAGCAATATTAGTATTGTACATTACGTCCAGAATTTCGTTCATTCTAGCATTTGAATTATTTGGTTTAGAAGTAGCCGGTATAGTATATCCGTCTAATGCAGTTACTGTGTAATAGTCAACGAAATCATCGATTGATGTATATCTCTCAACTGCCGTTGGTTCACCAGTGAATGCATCTGGATAAGTATATATTGCATCGAATGTTTCGACGATAAACCAACCGTAATCTGGTGATGTAACATCACTATCGTAAGTAGCTGATTTAACTCGAGTTAATCTAGTAGTTCCTGTTCTTGGATCGTATTTATTATCATAATCACCACTTCCAGCGACTGATTCGAATCCTCTAACCATGTATTGTCCTACTTGAATTTCTCCAATGAACGATTCTCCGGCAGTAGTTCCAGCAGTTCCTAATTTAACTTTATTAACTCCAACGACATTAGTTGAATCTATTGGATACACTTCGTTGATGTTTCCTTCAAGAGTACTAATATATACTGATTCGTTGTAAGTTGCACCAGTAGCACCGTTTTGAGGTATTGCAATAAATTGATCTACGAAACCGTTATCTGTAGGTAATATTCCAGTTTCAGTTAAGAATGTATCATCAGTAAATGCAGTTACTCTTCCGTTCGCAACTTTATGAGAAAGAATTGCACTATCGGTTAATCTAGATCCAGCACCAACTGAAATTTTAACATCGGCTAAAGTATCTAGATCGGTAGCACTAATAACCTCAGATTTAATTGGATTAAGAACCACAGTTCCGGAAGTAGCTCCTTGAATTTTATCACCGGTTGTAATAACTCCACTAATAACGTCTTTTCCTAATGAAGATCCCGGTCCAGCAAACATTCTTGAATGTACTGGAGAAGATCCTACCGGGTTAATTGTATAATTAATACTTGGAATGATTTCAATATTAGCAGTTGCTCCTGTAGCAGAACCAAGTCCAGTATTTCCAGCTTTCCATCCTAAAGTAAATACGGTACCTTGAGCGGTAGTAGTTCCGGAGTCGAATCCAGGTACATCACCAGCTTCATCCGTAGAAGAAATTTGAATGGTTAGTAAATCTTTATATGTACCTATGGTACCTAAAGATCTATCTGTTACTTTTGCTAAAGTATATTGAGGGCCTGTATAACCTGCCGAACTTGCACCGGTAACACCAGCACTAACGAATGATTCTTCTGCTATAATTGAATTAGCAAAAGCTTCGAATTCTTCTTGTCCTGAAGTTGTTGTAGCAAATTTAGATGAAACCGTACCACCAACAACGAATGGGTGATAAGGTCCATATACTTCCATTTGGTTATAAGCAGTACTAGCTCCAATTGCAGTAGCATAATCAGCAGATGCGTTCAAAATAAATTGATTTGCAGTAGCTCCGACTCCAAGACCATCAAATACATAAGTTGATTGGAGAGCAGGACCTGCACCATGATTGAAATCTAATTGAGTATATGGTTGTAACTCATTTAAAGTTCCGAAGTAAGATAAGAAATTAAGAACGGAAATTCCATTTTCATTTTCTTCTAATCCGTGTCCGATAAGATCGATTTGTAATCCATCAACCATTGCATCAGTAATTACACTTGGATTGTCATAGAACCAATCTTTGTTCATTGCACAAACAAGACCTGTTTTAGTAGTTTCATTATTAATAATGTCTTCTATAAATAGGTTTGTTCCGTCTTTATCTTGGAATTCAGGAATTACAGATCCAATGTATTCAGCTAAAGCAGTAACTTCCGGTAATTGAAGTAATTTATCAATACCATTTGCTTGATTGCCGAATGAATCGGTGTAAATCGCTTTTAATCCTTTAGGTGTAAAATAATCACCATATATAGGATCTACAGAAAGAGCTTGATAATTGCTAAAGTCTCCTTCAAGTACTACAACTCTTAATAAGAAATCTGAGATTAAACTAGATTTATCTAAGAATGGTGGCACCTTTCCACTTCCGTACCATTCCTCTGCCGTAGCATCGAATCCTGGTGTAGAAGATTTAATTGCGAAAATTGAAATGTTTTTTCTACCACTGTTCGCAAAGTTTAGGATAGTTGATCCGTTTGGAGATGATGCTGCATTAACTGTGCTATCGTTTGCATCTACTGCTTTGATAACTGCTTCGTCATCCACAAACCAGAATTTATCCTGATTGAAGAAATCTGCAACTGGTGCAAATCCATCGGTGTGGTTACCTAAATTTGATTGTGCACTTAACGCTCTGAACTCTGCAGTTACACTGTCAGGTAAAGATAATAAGTTTAGTGCTAAAATTGGTCCTCTATCCAAGGCAGTTAAACATGATCTATGAAAATAAGATCCTTTTAACTCAAGTCCTGCATCAATGTCACCAAATACCTCTTTAAAGAAAGGTACGTCCGGTACAAATACCGGTGTGTTGAAAGGTCCCTTGTTGGAGTATCCAATTACCAAACGGATTGTTTCTGCTGGAATGTTGATAAGTTGACTTTTATCAAATTCTAGTCTGTAAACACCGCTTGACTTGAATTGTTGAATATTCGCTGGTAAAGCCATTTGTCTAAAATTTTTTTTTATTTAGTTATATATCCTTTAGCATCTAATTTAATTACTGGACAATATCATAAATATTAAATGAATCGCCAGATAAATTTCCGCTTATTTCGAGAGTTTCCTCGATCTTAGTTTTATATATTTCATCTATGTAATCGAAAAGCTCTTCTATCGTTTCGGAGTAATCTACAGTATCAAAAAAACTACATGCATTAACAACGGTCATCATACAATCATCGTTACCGGTTTGTGCAGAATATGTACCATTCTCATTTCTAGAAAACATAGAAGCTTCACTAACAGTGTTATTTTCTTTAATTACCATTCGACTCGATCTTATATAATTTTTTACCTTTGTAGTTAATATTCTTTTATTGTCTTTATTAATTTTAATACCCGGTTTTTTAATTTTCGATCCAACTCTATGTGAATATCTAACTATAGTTTCTTCATCAAAATCATTTCGTGTAGGATAAAGTGATATAAGGTTATTAATAACCTCTTGACCAAATGCGTTATATTCTATTATTAGACGTAAATTTTCCTGATCAAATATACTAACACACAATTCATAAAGAATCATACTAAAGTCTTTTAATGAATGTATGTTAGATCTAAATAATCCTATTTGTTCTAATTTAAAAAAGTCGGTAATATCACTTGGAGATACTAAGTCTCTATGATGTTTAATGTCGGTTGGTTTAATTTGAAATATATTAATAACTGTATAATCCTTCCCTACACCCTCTGCTAAATCGATAGAAAATAAATAAAAATCTTGTTTTCCGTCTAATCTATCTACATCGATATCAGGATCCCATCTTAAAGAAGAATAATCTACACCTAAATCGTCCAATGCATCTAATTCTCTAAATACAAATTCCTTTTCGTAATTTTTTACTTTTTTCATTTCAACCGAAGAAAGTAATAATGAAGACGCTGAGAGGAATTGATTATTATATTGTTGATTGAATGCTTCAATACTTCCTAAATTAGCAATTTCTTGTTTTTGCCATTCCTCGTCTCTTCCGGGAACTTGCCACCAATCAACCCTAAACGGAGCATATTCGTTATTTCCTTCAACTGCATTTTGATATATGTCATGAAACTTATTATATCCATTAGGCGTAGAAGTTATGATAACTCTTGATATCTTAGATGATGATAGGGTTGGATAAACGTTTTCATAGAATGGATTAATAATACTTGGCATAATATGAGCAAACTCATCCAAGTATAATAAATGTATCGTAAATGATATACCACCAGTTTTTGTAGTATTCTGTCCAATAACTCGACATCCATTATCAAACCTCATCTCCATAACATCCTTTTTCATAATGCCTGGTTTTAAAAAGAATGGTAAGTTCTCATAAATATGCTTGGCTTTCATAAGGATCTCTTTGGTAGTAGCCCCTTTGTTTGCCATAATCATTGCATTTTTATCAAAGTTAAATAATGAATACCATGCAATAAAAATACCTGAACATATTGTTTTACCAATTTGTCTAGATGCTAACGTAATATTCCATCGGTTATCTTGATATTGTTTAAGCATCTCTGCTTGATAATCTCGTAATTTAATTTTCCTAACACCTTCATCAGTCATTGCATGGCAATAAGTGTTTGCAAAATAAACAATATCCTTTGCACATCTTTTAATTTCGTCGACCTCCTCTTTAGAATAGTCATATACCGTATTACCTTTTCTGTATGCTATGTCACCTTCGTAAAATGGTGCATGTGGGACTTGATATCCCATCTCAATTGATTCAATAGCCTTTTTTACCTTCTCCTCAGTCCAAACAATTCTATTAGAATCGTTATCTTTAGGATCTTCGAATTGCTTTACTTTAAATTCACTCATATTTATTCATCTTCGGTATTATCGTCAAATTCAACATCTTGAATTTCTTCTTGAATGCTTTTCATAAAGTCACGATTACCTCTTGCAGTTAATGTATCTTCTTCGTCTTTACGCTTATTAGTAGATATTGTGCTATCACCATATATGTCGATATCATGTTTTATCTTTTTCATATTTTCCTCAGCTGCCATCATGTGCAACGTAGTATGCTTCATAACTTCTAACATCGTTTTTTGTAAACCACCAAGTACTTCAAACATTCTCGGGGATAACTCTCCACTATCTATTGTACGCATAAGAGTTTCTATTGAATGTTCCATTTGTTGCATTTGGTTGAATAGATTTGCTAGTTGCATTTCTTCAATTTTCTGCTTTATTCGAACATATTCGTATTCTTCAATTACGTCTTGACTTAAATATAATTTTGCAACCGAATCCATCATCTTTTTAGCTTTAGCGATGGCTTTGTTTTTTGATGCTCCATATTGGTAATCTTCTACCGAATGGAATGAAGGTAAATCACCAGGCCTTGCAACCGGTAGTTGATTATCTTCAGATAGCAAATCTTGTATACTTTCTCTTGCTTCGTTATTCTTTTCACTCATATTTAATATTATTAAAATTATCTAACTGATTCTCTGCCCATATTTAGTGGTGGAAGCGCATTGTCTATCATTATCGCATATTGATTATCTCTAACTGTGTATCGATTCAACATCAATGGTTGATTCTCTTCATTTATCAGTTTATTCAATATTCTAATATTTGTTGTTTCGACGGGAGCTCCAACCAATTCATAATAAGTGTTCGGTTGTATTGCCTGTTTAGTAAAAGGAAGTGTTTGACTGAACACTAATTCTAATTCAGTTGTTTGTTGGACATAAACTGGCTTAGACGCATCAAATTTCATTTCCCATATATTGCAATTTATACTTTGATGTTGATTTGATATATTCAATACCATAGCAAACCATTTTCTACCGAGATCTCGATATTTACCTTGAATTTGAGTTGCTTCTATTGATAAATTTGGAAATTGTTGATTCGGCCAAGGTTCTAGTGAATTAGTATTAAATGTATAATCGGTTCCATTTATTTTCACTTCTATACCTTTAGTCACATACGCTTTATTCCCGTTTGTGTCGTTGTATTGTAAATTTATTTGAATTCCTTTATCTTGTGATTTTGCTCCAGTAATTGGATCTAGTGCTCCGTGCGATACGCCGTTTAATAATGTATCATAAAGCATTCCGCCTTCATCAACATTAACATATTCAACTAAATCGGAATTTTGATATATTTCACGATTAGTTCTAAACCACATAGTATAAACTCGATCTTCATTTTCTGGTATGTCAACTAAAGTTTTATATTTTACTGCTAAAGTATTATATTCAACTGTTTTTAGATCGTAGGCATATTTTGCAACCAATGTAAAATAGTTATTGATATCATGGTTTTTAATATTAAGCAATTGATTTATTTCGCTTCTAACAAAATCATAATTACCGGTGCCAATAGTTTTATATTGTAAAGGTTTGGTAATTTGTGTAAATTCTTCTTCATTATCTTTTTTGAATAATTGATCGAAGTTTTGTGTTAATTCAGTTTCTAATTTATCTGCAGTAGAACCTGGCTCAGTTGATATATTTAGACTCTCTTGATATTTAATTAAATTGACTTTGTAATAAACTCCATCTCGCATAAAGTCTTTGTATAGATATGGAGATTCTATTTGATACATTCGGTTTTCTAACGGAAAGTATAAATAATCACGTTCTTCCGGTCTTACACAATAACCAAAAGCCCGCTCAAAGTCCTCTTTAACAATATGAACTTCAAATGATTCGAAATCCATATCGAATGGAGTAAACATTATTTTGTTATCCGGAAATTCATTATTAGGTACTACGACTCTAATATTTTTTACATCATTTACATTAAATAAAGAGTATTCTTTCAGTATAAAATCTTTCGAGCGTTCGTCTGATTTAACTTTAAAATAACAAACTTCATGACCAAACATTTCGCTAACAGAAAGAGCAAGCTCTCGGTTTAATGATATTGCAGGACTCATTAAGTCATAAACCCTAAATAAGTTACCTTCACATTCGATTCTAATACCTTTGTAATAATCTTGAGTAGGACACGACTTAGGAGATGGTGCAATATAATCAGATTCTTTAACTAATGTTTCTATATCTAATTCTATATTTGTAATTGATAATCCATTAGGAATTTCAGGTTCAGGTTGAGATACTCGAATATATTTTAATTGAACATAAATATCAGTCCCTGCTTCAAAATCCATTGGTGGTAACGATTTAGTACCATCAGGATTTCGCTCTAATAAAATCCATGGAGACCATGTCATATTATCAGAAGACCATCTTAAATTTGTAATAAAGTAATCATTATCTGTTGATGCAGGAGAAGTAGTTTCTGCATAGCTTGTAAATGAAGATACGGACATAAAGGCACCATTAAAGGTTACCATTAAAGAATCTCCATCTTTGTACGTAATATTATTAGTAGATAAACCTACACTTATCTTGGCCATTTATGAGTATTTGTTTTAATATATATTCGCAACAAATACGATTCTATTTTATAGATATCCTGCCATCTTGATAACATATAATTGAATGTTATCTAAGTCTTCTTGAGAAATTTTACTAGTGCCTAGAACGAAGTCTAATGTGAAGACGCCAATTACATTTTTGTTTAAATCTAATATAGACCAACAATAAATTGAATTGATTCCAACTTCTTGTAAATTGTATTTTAATAAACTTTCAGGAAATTCTCGGTCAAGATCTTCGAAGAATGCTTTTCGGTTTTCTAGAAGATCTGCAAATAGTCGAATTGCTCCTGATACTGGTATTGATTGGTTTTTGTGTTGAATTCTTGCGATTCCTTTTTCTACCATTTCGTAAGTCATGGAATATTTTTTCATTGACTTTCCGGTAAAATATTCGCCGCCATTATGGAATTGATAGATAGAAGCTCTACTAGCGCCAACAGATTCTCGAAGTTCTGATAATTTTTCTAATAGCTCAGATTCCTCTTCGATAACACCTGATAGGAAGCATTCCTTGTCTTTTTTTTCCCGTTCTAATCGATTTCTATACCAAATCGTAAGGAGTGTAGTTCCTGCTCCAATGAGTGTAGTAACTACCGGTATCCATACTTCTACCATGATTATTTTAAAAGTAATTTTTTGTTATATGGTATATATCAATCAAGAACTATTAAATGTAGCAATGTGTTATCGGTTTCCATTTTCATGTCGATAACGTTCATTAACATATTAATCGAATCTGCATGATCTTTAACAAATTCTTCAGAAGCTTCGAGTTGAGTGATAGTGCCTATTAAATCCCTTGCAGTTATTTCTATATAAGGTTTCGGAAAGAACGAATTGTATTGCCATAGATCACATTCGGTCAGCAAATATTGTATTTCTATTAATTCACGTGAGTTAAATAAGTCAGGCAAATCAACTTTAGCGTGTAATATTTTATAGTCGAAAGTTATACCTTCCTCAGTTTTTCTAGTGTAATTCTTTTGATCTGACACGTTAAATTTAATAAATTTTAAATTAGTAAATGATCTAACAACATTATGCAAAAAGAATGCTGAGTTTACTCGTTTTGATAATTGTTCTTGAGTTAACCCTGATAGTTGTTCAAAGTCCTTTTCAAATTTATCATTTAATATTTCTTTTATGTCTGTTGCAGGAACATAGAAATTTAAATTAGAATTTCCTATTTGATTTATATGAGCATTTCGACGAACTTCACTTAATATCCGATTATCGGTAATGTTATTTTTATACATAACAACCTCAATAACTAAAGGATATTTAAGATTTGTCTCCATCATATGTCTCGTATTGTTTTTTCATTTGAGTAAAATATTCCTGCATTTTCGTTGGATAAAGTTTAACGAGCATATTAAAATCCTTTCTAGATATTTCGTTAATTTTTAAATACAAAGATACTAATTCTTCAGAATATTTAAATTCTAATTTTTCTTGTTTTTTTGTTTTCTTTGTTTTAGTATATATCCAACCAGGAACTCTCTTGAAACGAGATGTGATGAATTGCCAAGTATCAATAACACCAACGCCATTAATGCCATTTCTATTTAATAACTGAGCTTGTTCCGGCCATTGAATTGCCATAAAGCGATTAATCATAAATTGATTTTTTGCTTTATCGTGATTTTTTAATTCTTTATATTTTTTAGGGTTCGTAAACATTGTACGAACGAGATCGAATAATTGCATTTTCTATTTTTAATTTTATATGAATATCGATTAAAACATATTGTCAAAATCATAATTAGGCTTTATCACATCTTTCTTCGGAATGTCTGGTGGATCTATGTATACTGGCTTCTTATTTGATATAGGCTTTGGAGTTGGCTTATGACTTATTAGCATTTCTGGTCGATTTTCAGAAACCCATCTAATATACCACGGTGCCATTTCATTAACTTCTTCGACAGTATGTCCTTTGTATTTACCAGAACGAAAAACGTGTTTTAAATCTATCATATTTTATATTATTATATGAATTTATCGAGTAGAAGATTCTTTTGATTTAATTTTTTCTAGTCGATGTAGTTTTTCGTTTATTGAATTTTGATCTTCAATTGCCTTAGCCAAACGATTATTCGATTCAATTAATTTTGGTAAATCATAGTCAAAATATTTTTGACCAGCCTTTGTTTTGTAAAAATCTTTCATATTTTGTTATAGTCCAAGTCCTCCAAAGAACGAAGAATCTTGTGTTGTTGATGTATTTTTTTTATTTTGAATTAATGGTTCTGATATAGTATCTTTAGTTATTTGACCTATATTATGAATTGACGAGTAATTAGAATTTTCGATATTTACGAGCATCGCATCCATAATAGCATTTGGTATTGCTTTTTGATGTAAGAACATTAGATTTCGATTTACCTCGTATCGTTCGATTAATTGAGGAATTGATTTATCTAGAATTCTTAGATTAGTTTTAGCTATTTTGCATATATCAGTAATAGAATCTATATTAAAAAATGTTGATTCAGTTATTTGGCCATTTTTTTCTTCATAATCTTGAAGAATTTGATTTGCTTTTTTATCAGTAATATTATATACTCGGCGTTTACCATCTTTACCTTTTTTAATGATTTGATGTAAAGGTGAAACATTATCGCCGGCATCACCCATAAGTATTTTCTTAAATACAAATTCTTTTACATTAGTTTCTCGTATTTCGATACCTCGTACAACGTTTTGTAATGATAGTTTTGTATTACTTGTTAGGTCTAATGGTTGATTGAAAATATCGACTGAATCCATATTGGTTTCTTTTAGCCATTCTGTAAATCCTTCGAAAGTATATATAGATTTTGAAAATTTATTGTAGTATAATGTATTTGTGCCGTTAGATTCGTTATTACAAACTAATTGAATTAGATCATTATCGCCAGAAAAAATTAGTGCATTCCTATTGTTCATATTTAAATAGGAAGACCAAGAGAATATTAAATCGTCGGCTTCGGCACCACTTACACGAGATACAGTACACCCAAGAGATTCTAAAGATTTTGCAAATTTATCATGTAAATCGTAGATTGCTTTCCAATTAATTGTATTATCTTTTTTACGATGTCCTTTATATTGTTGTGAATCTGCAGATTTAAGCGCATTTGATTCTGGATAAAAATCTTTTCGCCATGAAGATGAATCGATGCAATAAACAACACCATCTAAAATAGGTGAAAATCTTTTAACTTCGTATGCAAAGTCTGTAGCAAGTTTATATGCTAATAGATCTGCATCTTTTTCTGGTTCATCGATAAAATTAAGTGGTGCACCTTTTCTAGATTTTATTTTACCTGAAATAAAAAACGTTTTGTGCAAAAAATAATTACCATCGACAACTAATGTATACCTTCTCATAATATGTTTATATTTGTTTATTATTATATGATGCTTTTGTCATAAAGATTCATATAATTAATGAACGATTTTTTGTATCTTGTATACTAAGCTTAACATAGTTACCACTGGATCGATCACAAACCTCGATTCATAAGAATGTCTGTTTACTTCGTGGCATATTTCGCCTAAATGTCGAATTGCATCAGGTTTTTCTGTTTGAATATATTCGATAAAGTCGGTACCTAATGCTTTTATCACATCATCAACTTTATGAGAATAATTAGAAACTAAAAATTTGTAATTATTTACGGTTGAATTAATATCTTCAAAAATTAGATCGAAGAGATCTTTATAGACGCCATGAAAGGTGGTAACATCTTTGAGTGTGATTTTCTTAACGCCTTCGGCAAAGTATCCCTGAATGACATTTATTGTATTCCTAAGATCCGGAAATTTGCGTTGTACTAATTCAAGTAAAGCATCTTTATCTATTTCCATACCTTCGATTTTGCATATTTCAAATATCCTACGAAGATATTTTCGCATAATCTCAGTTTCTTCTTCATCACTAAAATCGAAATTAATACATTCGAATCGAGATTGTATATTATCAGGAATCTTATTGAAATAATTACATGTTGCAATAAATCTTGCGCTTAGATGAAATTGTTCAATGGTACCTCTAAGAGCTTTCATATATTGATCCGATACTCCATCGAACTCATCAAGGATTACTACTTTTAATTTACGTTCGCCATCAAGTAGAGATAATGTAGAACAAAATTCTGATATTTTAACACGAACCGTATCAACGCCAGTTTCACTAGAACAGTTAATATATAATGTTGGATGATCTTTAGCCAATATTTTAGCGGATGATGTTTTTCCACTACCAGGACCGCCATAAAATAACAAATTTTGATATACACCTTTGTCTAATTTTTTAGCAATTCGTTCTGGGACGATTAAGTCTGATAGTTCTTGTGGCCGATATTTTTCAGTCCACAAAAGAGATTTTGTGTGCGACATAAATTGTTTATTGTTTAATAGTTATATGATTTACTTAGAGTCTAGTTTCAATAATTGCAATTTGAACATTTCGCCGTTTCTTACGTAAGAAGATAGTCTTAATACTCTGCATCGGTTTTCTCGAAATTCAATGATTTCGTTTAATGTTGGTGAGGTTCCTTTTGCTATTACGATGTAATATCTCTCGTCTTCAGTTACTGAAATGATTTCTGTTAGATTCATGCTTATTTATTTTTATGTTTAGTCTTACGGTTGTATTTTTTCTTATTCTTTTGAACGTTACCACGCATAGCCTGCCAAATTTCTTGTATAGTAAATTCAGTTTTTTGAAGCTTTTTGTTTTCGTTCGAATCGCTCATTATTTGTTTGAATTTTTTTCGAATGTTAACGCAGTTGTGATTACTCCTAAGAATAATGCAAAAAAGCAGAATGCCATTTCGTTAAGTTCGCCAGCAAAATGAATGTAATTTTGAATTGAACCTGAAGCGGTAGTGTAAGCGATTGTAAATGAAAGGATAGTAAGTAAGAAGTACTTGATGTTGATTTTGAATGATACGTTCATAATGATATATGTTTAAATTTGTTATATGTAAATATAATAAAAATAATTGGAAAAAAAAAATTTTTGGACACTTTTTTTTAAAAAAGTTATTAACATCCGTATGTTAACTCCAATCTTTTTCGTAAGTATACCAATGGTCACAACCACCTGAATAATCAAGAGCTTCGATTATCCATTTATCAAGAGTTTCGGTATCCATATTAGTAGTATATGCTAAGCATCGCATTTCGAGAAGTGGATTAACTTTCCCATTTTCATCGAATCGCATTTTACCTGGAATTATATGCTTTGCAACCGATTGTGAAATACAACCCATAATTACAGAAGCAACTCGATCGTTATCTTCATATCGCCTTCCAGGAATCCAATCTCCTTGAAATTGATCAGTTAAATTTTCTGTTTTTTTAACTTCTAAGATTCGTTTAACGAGTTTTTCCTCAAAGTATTCAGGAAAGCAATTTGGCGAATAACTGGTTAAACAATTTACGTGAATTTTAATTGGTTCTAACATGTTTTAATGATTTTATATTTATATGATGATTTTATGATATTGTTTCGCCTTGAGTTTCTAAGAATTCGTTAAATACTTTATCAATATCAACCCTTTGATTGATATCATCACCAAAGCGATTAATAAGATATTTAACAAAACGTATACGAAGGTTTGCTTGTTCTACGTTAAAAGAAGTTTCGATTAATGAATCGGAAAGATGTGATTGAATGACGATTGAAAGATTTGTGCTCATGTTTGTATGTTTTTAAATTATATTTAAATATAATAAAAAAACTTGGAAAAAAAAAATTTTAGAACACTTATTTTCGAAAAGTTATTAACAATCTATTCAAATGGTGATTTAGTAAAACCTAAGTCTGTAAAAGAAGTTACTGTTAACGATTCGAATGCTGCAATATGATTCAAAATATATTCAGGATCAGTATCCCAATTAGATAACACAGTTCCACCAACTTCATATTCTTTAGTAAAGACTCTTGTAAAAGTAGGTCCTGCAACATCGCCGAACTGGGCTTTAAATGTTACGGAAGTTGATCCTACAACATAATCTTTTGCGTATGCACAGAAATGGTCACATGTTATAGGTGTTTTATTGAATGGATCTGATTGAGAATAATATGTAGGTCCATTAGATACTATTGCGTATTTTGCGGTTGTTGCCATTTTAATATAAATTTATTTTGTTATTTTTCGAATTTAATTCCTCCTAGAGCATTACCTATAGAATCCTCAACCGAGTATTCACCACCATCAAAAGATGTAGCTCTAAAAGCTTTAGATGGACTAACATTTATACCTAATCTATCCATAAATTTTCGATTAGCTAATGCCGGTGTAGATTTTTCTGTTCTATCAACTATTGATATTGGAACTTTAGGTACTAATTTACCGGCGAATACAAGATCCTTTAATATAATAGGTCTTTCTAAAGTTTCTTCTCCTACAACTGGATTTGAATAATCTACGATTTTATCTTTGTAAGACTTTCCGTTAATTTCATATTCTAAGTATTTTCCATTAACTTTTGCGTTTTCTCCATGTATAGATAATGCCTTTCCGCCATTTCCTGTGTCCATTTTACACACATAATCACCAACACCTGGAATTGTAATCACTTCCCTAAAACCACAGCTGATATTAGGATATGTCCAATTTTCTTTATTTAATATATAATCTAATACTATTTTAACTACTGGTAATCCAGTAGCTTCTGTAATTCCTTTAGTACCAGGAGATCCATTAACTTCTAATATATAAGGTTTCTTCGTATTCTTATCTATGATTAAATCAACAGCACACCAAGTTGCATCAACAGCTTTTGCAGCATCCTTTGCAATTTGTTCCATTTCCTTAGTTAACTTAAATTTCTTAACTCCACCGCCAATTGAATAATTTGTTCTAAAATCTTTTTTAGCAGCTGTTCTTTGCATTACCGCAATTACCTCAGAATGTTCATCATCAGGACTAAAGAATTTTTTAGATAAAACATGAATTCTCACATCACCGGTTGCAGGTATCATTTCCTGTAATAATATTTCATTTTTGCCACTAGCTTTCCAAAGAGTTTGTAATACTGATTTTAATGATTCGTAAGAATCAACTTGAGAAACGCCAATACCTTGAGAACCTGATAACATTTTTACAATGACTGGAAACTTACCACCAATATCTTTTAGTGCTTGATCTATTCCTTCAGGATCCGATAGTATCGAATTTTTAGGTGTTGGTAATCCAGCAGCTTCTAATATTCTATTTGTTGTGTTCTTATTTTCACAAGTCATTATAGAATTCAAAGTATTTACACAAAAGAAGTTGTAAGATTCTAAGTCTTCTAATAATTGTCTTGTATATGTAGAATTAACAATACCTCGTCTAGAAAGAATAACAGTATTTGATCGATTGATTGCAATAGGCTTATTATCGGCATCGCCAATTTTAATATCATTACGTTTATTTACAAATTCCTTAATAAACGCTGTCTTAACATTTAATGGGTAACAAGGTACTCCACGCCTTTTACAAGCTTTTACTACGGCATCTACTGTAGTTGACTCTGCTTCTAAGTTCGAAAGTATTATTACTTGTACCTTATTAAAGGATAACGCCTCAGTTATTAATTGAAAGTTTTCGAAATGTTTCATTTATTTTGAAATGTATTTTAAAAAGTTTTTTCTATCTTTATTTATTAATCGTTTGCAATGTTCCGTAAATTCTACCGAATTATTTAATATTAATTCGCTAACGATTTTTCCATCTTTAGTATATGTATCATAGCAATCTTTGCAAGTAAAATTCTTAACGGAAAAATTATCCATTTTAGATTTTATTTCGCATTGACAAAATGAACATTTCCAAGGAATTATTCGTATTTCGTCTTGTAAACGATCTCTAGATTTAATTTTTAAATCCGTTGGATCTATAAAAAATTTACTTTTATTTTTTATCCTAGATTCTTTATCGATTATATTAAACATTATATTTAAGAACTTATCATCGTCACAAACATCTTTAATGAATTCATATTTCTTTAACGTATTTTGATATAATGGTTTAAGTCCCTCTAAAACAATACCATGCTTAGTTGGATTTTTACCAGGTTTAGATCTTTTTATTTGTATCATTATATGCGTTATAGAATCGTTGTCTAAAAGATTCGTTAATATTCTCGTTAGTCCCTTCCTCTTTAGATTCCGGCTTATCTTCCTTTAATTTAAAATTCTTTTTGGTTAAATTGATTTCTGGATACATAGGATCCTTTGGTTTATCTAATTTAATTTTGAATATTTCTGGATCTCCTGTTCTTCTTGGTAAGTCTCCTTCAGGTTCACGTTCGTTTTCTTTAAACACTTTAATTATTTCACCAGTAGCACCTTCTAACGCTCCAAGATCTTTAATTCTCATATCAACTAGTACAACCTTTTTTCCTTCTAGTGAATTACTCTTATCCGATTTGTCACTGCCAGATTCATCATCTTTTGGATCGCTAGGTTCCTCTTCTAATAATTCTTTTCGAGTTTCTACTATAATGTTATATTCATTTAATAATGCATCTATATCTCGTTCTAATAAAGCTAAATTAAATTTGTAATACGTAGACTCACCTAACTTATCTTTCATTTTGCGTAGCTCTGCCTTCTTATCATTAAATGCATCGATGTTAGCTTTTACCATTTCTTCCTTTCCTTTAGGGATATTGCCGCCATCTAAAGCTTTTTTAGCTCCTTCAATTTTTTTATTAAGTCTTTCTATTTCATCATCAATAGCTTCCTTTTTATTAGCCTTATCTTTGGCGTCTTTTTTAGTCTTTTCAGCCTCTTGTTCGGATTCCTTATCCTTAACTCCCTGTTCTGCAGTTTTAATTTCTTCATCAGAAGCATCAACGCCGTCGGTTGCATTCTTTAAAGTCTCTTCTCCATTTTTAATAGATTCTTTACTTTTTGCTATTTGTGCATCAATTGCCTTTTCTTGAGCAGCTTTATCTTTATCTGATATTGTATCATTAGTAGTCAATGCATCCTTTTTAGCTTGTAACACTTCGATTGCATGTTCACCCTTTATTTGTTGTACGTATCCTGAAGAAAATCCAAATATTTTTCCACCAACACCTTTAGCTTTTTCGCCACCACCACTAGTTCCACTAATTCTATCAGCTTCCTTTTTGGCAGCTTCAACCTCTAACGCAATTTGTTCCTTTTGTTTTGTTGCATCATCAATTGCTTGTTTCTTTTCTTTATCAGTTCCACGAGGCTTACCCTTTTCTTTAATATCTTTAATCTCGGTCTCAGCAGATTCTATATTAGATTTTAAATCTTCCTTTTCTTTTTTGATAGCCTCCTCGTCTCTAGCAGATTTTATAGTATCCTTTTGATTATCTCTATTTGACTTTTCTTTTTCAAGATCTTTATTTAAAACCTTTAATTCGTCTTTGGCCTTTTTTAATTCAGGGGTTCCTTCTTCTTCAACTTCCTTTATTTTATCAGATATTTTCTTTTTTTCCTTAGATTTTGCTTCAAGTTTCTTAGTAGCGTCTTTACCACCCTTTTCTTTAATCTTCTTATTTTCATCTTCTATTTTAGCGGTTTCTTTTCGAAGCTTTTCTAATTCGCCCTCTATATCAGAATTATCTTTTATATCTTTAATTTCCTTTTTCTTATCAGGTATTTTACCAGTGGCCTCCTCTTCATCAGTATTACCTTTAGTCTTATCAACGGTTGTTGTATCCTCAGCTTCCTGAACCTCAGTTTTAGATTTTGGTTTTACCTTTGGCTTGGTCTCTTCCTTTTTCTCACCACCAGCCTCTGACGAATCTAAATCTCTAATAACATCCTCAGTCTTTTTTAATTTATCTTCAGTCTTCTCAACCTCTTCTTTTTTATTAGCATCAAAATCTTTTAATGCAGTTTTCTCCTCTTCCTTCTTCTTTTCTATTTCAGAAACTTTATCAGCAACCTCTTCTTTCGAAAGTTCAGGTTCATAAGACTTAATAGTATCGGCTAAATCCTTATCAACATTAACAGCTTCTAATTCTTTATCTCTAACCTTTTCCCAAGCCTTTCTAATTTTCTTCTTTTTAAATAAGAAAGATATGTATGCTGCTAAAGATACTGCTGCCGCTCCAGTTGTTACTGCCGCTGTTGTTATTCCTTTACTAACATCATCATCCCAATCTTCATTGATATAGTTTTCATTAATAGCAACTATACTATCCATTGATTCGAATCTAGATTCGTTAACCAAATCTGATTTTATCATCAATTCTTTTATTAGAGTGTAATGAGATTCACATAAACGAGCACCAGTTTGATTATTAAGTAGTAACAAAAATTTAATCATTTCATTAAATTCCTGGTCATTAACCGCTTCTAAATCTTCCTTAGATGCTAATCTTCTTAAGCCTATAACGGCTTCATTGATACTATCGTATTCGCCTCTTGTTATTAGATTCATTTCTATAGAGTTTATTTTATATTCTATATATTCGTATCAAAAAACAAAAGGTCTCCCGAAGGAGACCTTTTGAAACTATAAGTTATGGTATTAGGTATTAAGCCCAACCACCAGCTTCGTTTGCTACACCGAATGTGATGTACATAGATTCTGGGTGGAATCCAGCTTCAACTAAAGCGTAACGAGATTTAACAGCGATTTTTGGCGCCATTGTTCCCTCAGCGATAGTTTGTACTGATTCAGCCATTAAGTATGGCATGAATACAAGTCCTGGAGAGTTTCCATCACCTTTTCTACCTACAGTTACTCGAGTATCACTCCAGCTCATGTATGGATCTACGTAAATAGCCAATCCAGCTAAAGTACCGATTGGGTACAATGAACCAGTTTGTTGATTTAGCGTATTTGCCATTGGAGCAGGAACGAATCCAGCAACATCTTGTAAAGCAGATCCTACTTGACCGTTTGTAACGGCGAAAGTAGCAGGTCCACGTCTACCTCTGATTGCGATTAAGTTCGCAGTTGCAAGAATTTTAGACATGATTTTACGTTGTCTAGTATGTAAATTCTCAGCAGCAGAGTTAGTTTCAGAAGATGCAACTACCGGATTGTAAGTACCAGCAGCACCAAATACCGCTACACCATCAGAACCAGCACTATTTAAAGCAGCTAGAGCAGGAATTGCAGAGTATGTGTTACCAGTAGTAGTTCCAACTAATAAGTTGAATTGAACACCTTGAGTTTTGTACACATTACCGTGGTTAGTATAACCAAGTCTACGTAGTCTTTCAAGGATGTTTCTGTTAATATCTTGAGTTAACTCATTGATAAGTACAGATTCAACTTGTGCAACAGCATCGATACCGAATTGCTTAAGATCTTGAACTTGCTCACGAGTTACTGCAGCAGCAACTTGGTAAGTTTTAGCCTCAACTGATTTGTTGAATAGGCTTAAGTTCATTACGTTATCTTGTGTACCTTCACCTTCTAATCTTGACATTGGCTCAGAAGAACCATCCCATTTGTTAGAAGAGAAACCAATTACGTGATCTTCTAGTGCTTTTACTAGAGCAGGAGAACCTGAAGTAGTAATTACACCAGTTCCACCAGCAGTCCATGTTAATGTTGTACCTGCAACAAGTGCAGCAGCAACGTTTTGGCTAGCGGCTAATGCGTCTACTTTAAAGATGTCAAATCCATCGATTCTAGATTCACCTACGAAAGTAAATGTAGCACCAGTATTTGATACTACTTGTTCACCGGCAACAGGAGCAGCAGTAAATGTTCCACCAGCAGCAGTGATTGCACCATCTACTTTAATTAGTAATGGCATGTCTGGAGTTGTTCCAGCAGTTGTGATTGATCCACCAGTTTGTCCAACAGTAGGTACTTTACCTCCACCGTACACAAAGTCTAAATAAGTTAAGATACCCATTGGTCCGTTCATAGGAACAACTGGTACTAAGTCTAATCCAACAGTTTGTGCAGCAACTTGCATTGCAAGCGGAAGAAGAGTGTAAGGCTTATCACCAGATCCTGTAGTTTGAGCACCGAAAGCAGTTTGAGCTCCTGGGTTACCAGGAAATCTTACTGATCCCATACCGTTTACAGATCCAACTTGTGCATAAGAATTATTCTCATACAACTCGTGGTTATGGCAATATTTAGACATCCACCCTAATTTACCTTTGTCTTCGATTCCAGTAGTTGACTCGATAATTGGAGCCCATTTTCCGAAAATTTCAGATTCATTAATTAAGTTCATAATAGTCTTAATATTTTTTGTGGTTTATTTGTTAAAGCGTCGTTTAAGTCCTTCTGTAACAGATTCCATGTAAACAGATGAAGTTTCGTATTTCGAATCGTCTTTCGACTCATTCAAAGAAATTCCTTCATTTATTTGTTCAGATGGATTATGCGAACGTAAATCTCTAGTTGCCCAGAAGTGATCGATCTTATACTGTGTATCGAGATTTCTCACAGATGCTTGAGCTTTAATCGCAGTTTGTTGTGATTCATTTAAAGAATCCCATGCACTTTGATGTTTCTCAGGCATATTTTCTAGCCAGTCTATTGATTTAACAGGCTCAGCGAATACCGACTCCCAAATACCTGATGCATCCGTTGATCCGAACCAAGTATCTGACTCATAAGCTCTAATAACTTTCGTTTTAGTCTCATCATCAAATGCTTTAAATTCAGTTCTTCGTGATTCATCTAAGAAATTTAAGAAGTGGGTGTTAGCAGACGTTTCTTCCACTTTTTGCGTCTTAGCGGATTCGACTAACGCTTGAATTTTATTTGTTAATTCTAATTTGTAAGTTTCATTTTCTGTAATAACTGTTTCTTCTGAAGCAGTTTCAGTAGATTCAGTAGATTCATTTACCGTTTCTTCGGTTTTTACTACTTCCTCTTTAGTTTCGTTTAAAGATTTAACTATATAATCTGTATATTTACCTAAGTTTTCAACGTTCTCTTTAATATATTCGCTATATGAAACAGCCGCATCAATACCTTCAACTAAATAATTTTGATAGTCAATAACTTTATCAACGTTTTCGTTTACGTAATCTTGGTAAGCAAATCTATTATTTACTCCTTCAACAACATGTTTTGAGTACTCAATATTTTGATCGGTTTTAAGACCAACATATTCAGCATAATCTTTTACCTTATCAAGGTTCTCAATAATATAATCGTTATGTGAGATTAGATTATCAACGTTTTCGCTAACTTTCTCCATATATGAAGATAGATCGTTAACTCGTTTAGCAACCCTTTCAGTATATTTTATTAAATCCGGAGTTTGGTCGCTTTCTGTAACATTACCAATATCGGCTTTTAAAGATTCGAATTGCTCTTTAATAATTTTAGAGTATTCGTTGAAATCTTCTACTGAAACGAAATTACCTTGACCTTCATTAATGGGTGTAGTATCTTTGATATTTTCCATTGTATCGAGTTCTTTTTGTATTTCTATATTGTTATTTTCTATATATCCTTCTAATTCGTATATTTGTACGTTATCATCTTCACCAAATCCATACGCTTCATTAACTCGTTTTAATTCTGCGTTTTCGAATCCAGGATCAGCGACTAAATCGTAAGTGAAAAGCTTTTTAATTTTAACATGACCGTTGTTCTCAACAACACCAGCAGCTCTACTAGAAATATGAATAGGAATTCCACCATCAACAAGCGCTTTAGCTTGTTTTCCAGATTCAGTGTCTAACAAACGAATCTTACCTTTAACAACTTTATTAGCTTTATCATAAGTAATATCTTCTATTACGTGTGATACGTTTTTTAATGAGATATCGAATTGTTTTGGGTGATCTAATTCACCTAATAACTTTCCAGTTTTAATTTTTTCTTGCAATGCTTCTATGTGAGGTATTAATTCCTTTTCATCATATATACGATTGTTCTTATTCTTTTTCCCAATCTCTGAAAAGACTCCCTCCAAAACATATTTTTCGTCGGCACTTGCTTCGAGAATCGAAGTTGATCTCTCTAATACCAATAATTTCGGTTGATCCATTATTTATAGATTATTTTAACTTTTTATTATATATCATTGTTCAATTATGTAAATAGGATTATATATTATCCTCTTCATCTGCCATTGCGTCTAGTTCTTCCTGTTCCTTCTTTTTCATTTTCGCATTTGATCGAATATCATCTTCACTTAAATCTAAGAATCTTCTAATCAAGAATTCAGAAGAGAAGTATTTAATCTCATTTCCATTTGGATCATAATCAACTAATCCATCTTTCATGGTAGTAATAAAGTCTATTCGTTTTTGAAGTAATTCCATTTCTTTCATTTCCTCAAATACGTTATACTTATTAAATTTAACACCGACTTGAGATTTGAAAGAATCATCATTCATTAAGTCAGGATAATCTAAAGTCATTTGAATCCAAAGAGGTTTTACCACAATTTCTTGGAAAACTGACCTCAAACGATTAATAAATCTACCGAATTTAATTTCATCTCTTGTTAATCCCTCTGCATTGATTTCCCATGATGGTGGATTTTCGACATCAAAACGATTCATAGGAATTTTAGAAACCCTACGTAAATTTTCTTTAAAGTATTTTAAGGAATCAGTATCAGATAAATCAGGTCCATCGCCACCAATAGTTTCAATTTGTGGGGAACCGGCATCTCCTTCAGGTAACCAATATTCTTTATTAAATGGCATCATCGGACGACCATTTGTTTTTAATTCGCCACTATCATAATCAAAATCAACTTGTTCTCTATAGTTTTGCATTAAAACACCAAGAGATTGCTTTGCTCTTGTTTTAGATTTACCACCAACAGGTATAATAAATTTAGTTTTAAACGATGAGTTAACTACTGCCCATATAATTCTAGAATGCTCCATGATTCTTAATAAATTAAATGAACGAATAAGTCTTTCAACGTAAGATATTCGAGTTGGCGAATTCATGTTAGCATACGATATGTATATAACTTGTGAATCGTATAACATTCGAGCTTTTCCAGGAACATCTTTAAATTGTTTCCATACTCTTTTTCCTTGATCGTCAATACCTGGTTCTAGCGTTATTGGATCGATCTCTTTAAATCCTATAACGTTCCTTTGATCGTTATCATATATTATCTCAAACGCAAGGTAACCATCAACTAGCCATTTTCTAAAATATGACCAGGCGGTGATATCGTTATTAAAGCCAAAATATTGATAAATTCTTTTAAAATTAACAGAAATAGCTCCTCGAATTTCATCAACCTTTTCAGTAGCTAATAAATCGTCATCGAATAAAAGGGGATCGCAAAAATAATTTTTGTCATCATAAACAACACATTCGTCACAAAGAGTGTCTAGTATTTCTTCAATTTCATCTTGTACTGCAAATCTTCTAAGTTCCTCACGTTTCTTAGGATATGATTTATCGAATACTGATATTGATTTCTTTAAAGCAATATCTGATAATGCTAAATTAGCAAATAATGCATAATCATCATAATCACCTCCAACTAAACCTCTAGGGTCATAAGTCCATCCAAATTGATCTTCAACAATACCAACGGCTTGTGAGTTACGAAGAACCATGTCATCGTATTTCATCCCAAAAGAACTAAGCTGTTTTAAGGCATTTGATGCAACGAATCTAGGTCCGCCTGCATTATCACCTCTTTCTACAAATCCTGCCATTTTTTCTTTTTTTTATTAAGTTATATATTCCTATCTTTTTTGTGACTTTACGATATACTGTTCATATAAAGTTTTTACATCATTTTCACGTATACCTTCGTAATCATTCCAATTAATCATTACGGCCCTAATCCAATCTTCATAGCAAACAACCGCTAACTCGCTCATCTTATTTAAGTAATATCTACGTATACAATGCCCTAATCCCCACTTACCTAAATTAGCTTCTAATAATTTATATTCTAATTGTACTTCTTCTTGATCTGAGGCTCGTCTCCAATTTTTTCCTTTTGCTGCATTAATAATAGATTTCTCGTATATTTTAAATATCTGCCCAACCATCCAATATCTAGCAACTTTAGGTAAGAAGTTTAAATTCAATCCAACTTCCAATCCCTTTTTATCTTGGCCTAACGATAGTATCATTGGAGATTTATCAAAGTATGATAATTTATCTCTTGTTACTGGATCATATCTAAAATGATATAACTTGCCCCACGTTAATGTAGGTCCACCAGTCGATTGTATATAAGTAGAATCTTTATCGGCTAAAGTTTCCTCGAACCATTCATAGGCATATTTAGCTGCTTGATTTCCACCACCATATTTGCGTTCCCATAATTGAACATATGCCTCAAAGTTACCTTTTATTTCTTCTAATTCTGGTAATTCTGCAAAAGCCTCTCCTCTAATATTATCTCCCATGAATTATTACTTTTTATTAAAAAATGTTTCGGTAACTACTAAGAAATTCCATCCTCGTTTATTACACCAATGTTCAGCAAATTGAATTTTACACATGTTAGTTATATACATCTCATATGCATATTTGTAATTTGCTACACTTTTTTTAGTTTTTCGTTTCGGTGGATTTGGTTTTTTTAATTGTGAAGATGGTTTTACTTCGATGAGAAATTCTTTGCCATCATCTAATTTCATATAATAATCAGGGAAATAAGAATGTTCTCTACCATCAAGACTGTTTATATATTTAATCTTTACTGGTTCGGATGACCATTGAACAATTTGCGGATTTGATTCGCAATACATACAAAACTTTCGCTCCCAAGAGGAACGGTATATTATTGGGCCGGGTCCAACATATTTTTGACATTCGTTAATTGGAAAATATCCTTGACTGTACCCTGAATTTCTTTTAGGTTTGTTGTTCTTAATGTTCATATAGAATATATGCCACCATCATCAGATGCACCTGATAAGCTAATGGTTCCTGAATATTTCTTAGGATGCAATTTATTCCAACCTTTAGCATAACCCTTTTTTGCTATTTGTGTATAATAAGCAAATGCATTTGTGGATTTTTCTGGCTTAAAACGATCCCAATATTTAAATAAATCTAATTGAGCAAAAGCTAAACAATCTAATCTATCTTCTGGATTTTTATATTTTAATTTTCGGATTGCTCTTTCCGATAATAGTATTAACATTTCGGTTGCTTCGGGAGTTAGTTTCCCAGCTTCCTTAGATTTAATAATCTCTGCTACTAAATCTTTATTTCGTAAATATACTTTTGCCATATCATGTATTTAATATTAGTTATATGCTGCTGATCTGTACAAGTTTCAAATGGAGCCCCGAAGGACTCCATTCAAAAGTATATAAGGGTAAGGGTAGATTTATATTTCTACTGAAAGATATTTCTTTTGTACATCAACTATTTCGTTAGAAGGAAGTACAACACTAATCATATCTTTTGCACCAGCCACAGTGTATTGTCCAGCATTAACCTGAACTTTAGTTCCGGGTTTGTATGTTTTAACAGACATTTTAATTTCACCTGGCACATAATCAGCATCAGAAGCCTCGTGAACCTCAACATTTTTTGTTTTAAACATTGCGTTCAATTTAGCCTTTTCTGCTTCAAGTGAATCATTAAGAATTTTCTTGGCTTCTTTAATTTCAGCCATTTCATCCATTCCTAATTCTGATATCTTAGAAATTTCGTTTTGAATAAAATCAATTCTTTCGTAAATATCAGATTCTTCTTTTTTACGACCTTCTTCGATTTTAGCCTCACCTTCAAGTAAATCTCTAACACTATTAGTAATATCATAATTCACGTATTCCATTACTAAATTAATAGCATCTGATGCGGTTTCAGGTTTAACTAAAACGTTTTCGTTCATGTATGCATTAATCTTGTTAACATATACACCATTATCAGTTTTCAAAATATTAACTTCAACACCTTCATAAACATTAGATGTGATAGTCTCAACAAAATCTAATTCTACAAGTTTTTCAGCAGAATGTACTGCATGTTCTAAAACTTTAATAACATCATATTCACCAGCTCTAAATTTACCGGTTGCCATTAAAGAAGATGATAAATGATTTTCATCTAATTTAATTCCATCTAATTTGAGCTCTTTTGTTATTGTTCCATCTTCGTTTTCGTTAACTGTAATATCAACGATTCCGTTACTTAATTTCATTCTTAATCCTTCTTCCGTAGGAACAAAGTTCTCAGCTAATCGAGTTAATGAATAAAATTCTGATGTAATATCGTTTTTATTAGCTAATTTAACTTCGCCACTCTCATTCATTGAATAATGACGTTTTCCTATATTAAAAATAAATTCACCGGACTCAGTTTCTAAAACTGGAGATACTGTTCTTTTATTAGTAACGTTATTATTTGTTGAAGAATTTTTACCTGATAAAGCTTCTGATAACGAAATTAATTCTTTAATTCCAGGTACCCAAGAATGAGCAGCCATTTTATTAGGAAGTCTTTTTCTTAATTCTGATTCAGAAAGATCTTTTAATTCTTCTAGTGTATTAATTGCAGAAGAAAAAGTTTCTTTGTTTCTGTTAGAATGTAAAGATTCTAAAGTGTTTAATATACCAAAAGATACTTCGTTATCTTCAACATATTTTCTAGATTCATTGATAAATGTATCTACTTGATTTAACCAGTCATATTGCACCATTTCTGCAACACAATCTCTTAAAATTGAATAGTCAGATCTAAGGTCTAATTGTTTGATATAACTTTCAACAATCGCTTTTGAAGAACCGTTATGGTCATTCAACGACTCGTGTAAGTTTTCTAACTTAGCTCTCAAATCTAGATTTTCTAAAACTTGTGACATTTTGTTGTGTTTTTTTTATTATAGAATTTAATTATATATCTCCGGCTTTTTTTAGGATATTACCCGTTGAATTTCTTTTTAAGACCTTCAAGTACTGCAGCCATGTATGCATCACTTTCCTTATCAACGGATTCTTCGATTTCGATCTCATCTCCACTTTCTTCGTCTTCGATGTTTTCTTTATCTTTTTCTTCTTTTCCGTCTTTATCAAGCTCAACTTCTTCCGCTTCGCTTGTTAATATGTCTTTAATTTTATCTAGTTTTTTCTTATCTTTTTTAGCATCTTTAACTGCTTTATCTAAACCAGATTCAGAATCATCAGAATCATCAGAATCTTTATCTTTAGGAGCTTCATCATCAGCACCTTGATATTCATCTTCATCACCATCGGCAAGATCGTCGATCATATCATCAATATCTTCACCGTCACCTTCTTCAATTTGAAGAGATTCTTTATTAAGTTTTTCTGATACACTCTCATGTTTTTTACCACACGATTCGTACATTTCTTTTAACTTTGCTTTATCTGCATCGGGATATTTCTCACAAACTTGTTCGTAAGTCATTCCATCTGCAATACATTTTGTTACTTCCTCGTTAGTTGGCATTTTGTTTTCTGACATTTCGTCGATTTGGTCGCTACCAGCAAGACCTAAAATAAATGCAGCGGCAGCATCTTCAAAAGTTTTCTTTTTAGCTTCGTTAACAGATTCGCCTAATGCATCCAAAAAGTCTGCTTCAATTTCCTCACCATATCTATCGTCATAAATAGCCTTTAAGTCATCTATAGTGATCTTACCTTTGTAATCAGATTTGATATCGTCTATTATATCTACTCTATCGCCTTTCGTGATATCTTCACCAAAAGCGTCTTTGTAAGCAGATATAATATCTTTTATTGTGTATTTTTTAGCTTCATTAACCATTGATTCATTAAGATATAAATGAACATATTTACTTCCTTTCTGAGAATAAATTGATTTGATTTCAAATTCACTCCTTCCTTTAATATAGTATGCTTTAAAGAATAAGTTATCTTCAAGTTCTCCAAAAAAGTGTGAATGTTTTCCGATAAAGAATACCGCTTTAGGATATATTGACTTTACTTCCTTTTCTGTAGTAGCATCTAAAACATCTTTATTAAAATCTTTTACAAATTTAGCTTCATTAACTTCTGATTCGTAAACAACGGCACCATCAGGCATATAAGAATAAACAGCATAACCACCTCTTCCTATTGTTGCGATTGCTGGTTCATCCATATCCATTCCATCAGCAGCAATTCCACTATCATCAAAATCAAGTAATTCACTAGCTTTACCAACTCCAACAACTGTGTAAGGTTCGTCATTATAGTCTATAGCAACCATTCCTGGTTTTACTTTATTATGAGGTCTTATTGAACGTTTAGCGTTTTTATTAATTTTAGCTTCATTCATAGCCATTTGATAAGCTTCCATTACTGCAATTTCTAAATTCTTAAGTGCAGATTTTAATTCACTATCAGTAAATTCTATATTAGAATCATCGCTAGTTCCTTGAGCAGTTGATTTAAATATATGTATAGGCCCAACCTTTCCTTCGTATTCATATTCCGCTTGCCAAACATCTAAACCTAAGTCTAATAAAGCGTACATAGAACCTTTTTCTAAATCCTTTTCTTTTTTGATTAATCCTGAAATTTCATTTGGTTTAACCCAATTAGGAAATATTTCCTTTCCTTTCCAACGAGATGCTTCATCGATAGATTCTTCGTCTTCTTCATTAATATCAGAAAGAAATTTATTTGCAGTTTCTTCGAAAGTTTTCTTTGATTTAGCTTCGTTCATATTCTTTTCACCTGAAAATTCAACTCCACCAAATTTAGACATTGCTTTATCTATTCTCCAAGATTCAACACCAAGTGATGTTAAGTATGTTCTAATAATAGATTCGTTCTTTCCTTCACCTATAAGCTTTTGAATAATAGGATCTAATGATCCAGGTCCGAAGTGTTTGTATGTTCCTCCGATAACCAAATTTTCATTGACAAATTCGTCAAAATTCTTTAATTTGCTCATTGTATAATTTTATTTTGTTTATATATTTATCTTTAATAATTAAGTTATTTAGCTAGACGTAGCTCCACCATTTTTTGGCAATGGTGTTGGATTTCTTACTGGCCATGTAGGACCATATCCACCTCGATTATCTGTGTTTGTAGGATCAACTTGATTTCCTGATTGATTAGGTCCGTTTCCATTAACATTGTCCGTTACACTATTATCAAAAGATCCTGTATTAGAATCTGTATTATTTTCAAATCCAGATACACCAGATGCTGTTTGGTTATTACTTCCAGGACCGAATGCATTATCGTTAGCACCAAAATCTGCAGCGAATGGACTAATACTACTAATACCTCCTTGATCGGCAAATCTTATATTTGAACCAAATCCTTGCATTACGTTTGATGCATCGAATTCTGTATTGTTAGGTCCAAGGAATCCATTTTCGGCATTTTTAAATATTGGTAAGAATGTTTGAACTTCTATATTAAAGGTTACCTTCCATTCCTTTTTATCACCAAATGAATATTCAATAGGTCTTTCTTTAGAAAAATCTTCAGGCATTGAAGCTACTGCCGGTATTCGAGTACCGTCAATATCAACTTGAAATACTTGATGTTTGTAGAATATTTCAATAGCTCTCTGAATAGCTTTAAATATATCTAAATTGGTATTTACGTAAATATCTACAGTGAATGGCATTTTTAAAGGTACCATAAATACCTCAGAACTTTTAGTTCGTAAAGTTCCATCTTCTTGAATTCTAGAATAAAATGCTCTGACGTACTTATTAGTCATAGAACCTGCGTCAATAGCAACATTATCTAATTGCACTATACCTCTAGGTATTTGATTATATACACCCTCAGCTTTAGACTTATCAGTTCCACCAGCAGAGACCGTATTCATAAATGTATCCATCAAGAATCGCTCATCTCCAGTGGTACTAAAATAAAAAGGAATGTTAATTTTCTTCTTCTCAGTTTGGCTAATTCTATTATACCAATACATTTTATTATTAAGCGTCGCGAGTACACCTATTAATATATTACGTAGAACTACATCACTTTTGTTAAATTCTAAATCGTAAAGTTGAGACATTTATTCAAATAATTTTAGTATTCTCTTTATATATCCATTATGTAATGGTTTCTAAATTTAGTTTAGAGAATCCACCTTCTTTAAAGGCTTCTGCTTTTATATCAAAAAGATTTACTGGTAATTCTGAGTGATTTATTACCCAAGTATTTAATCCTGTTTCTTGGACGGTATCTTTTAGAATTGCTATTATTTCGTGAATTCCACCACCATCTATTGATGAGAATATTTCATCTAAGAAGAGTAAATTAATTGATGGATAACGAACCTTAAGTAATTTAATCATTGCAATGATAATTACAAAATCTGATTTCTTTCTTTCACCTGTACTCATAGTGTTAGGATTTATTTCTTCACCTAACGATGTTATGATACAATCAAATTTTTCATCAAATCTAATTCTATGTGGTATATGCATTTGCTTTAACATAGATTCTATTGATGCATTAAGTGGAGGTAATATGGTTTTTAATGCGAGATTTTTAATACCTTCTTCCCCTAATATCGTCTCCACTAATTCTAAAAACTTATCTTCATTTTCTTGCTTATACTTTTGACCTGATTTATCTTGTGTCTTTTTATTATTTTCTGTAATAAGTTGTTTGAGATATTGAAAATCCTTTTTCTCTGATTTAGATACTATTTGATCTAGCTCGTATTTATATTGTGATGTTAAAGTTTCTAATCTAACGATACTATCTTTCGAGGATCTAATAAAACCTTCACATTTATCTAAGTTTGTTTGGGCAGATTCTAGCTCTGATCGTATTTCCTTTAATTCTATTTTATTTGTTTTTGCATCATCAAGTAAACTTTCTTTAATATGACCGTGTTCACCGTTCATATCGAATTCACTTCCACATGTCGGACATTTTGATTTTTCAAATAAATCTAACCGTTTTTTAATATCGAGCAAATTAGTGGTAATAGTTGATTCACTAGATGATTTCTCTTGAACTATCTTTTTAAATTCGGTATATCTATTATTTAATATTTTCAATTTATCTGATGTATCTGCATGTTTTTGCTCGATGGCAGATAATTTATCTTGATATTCCTCAATCAATTTTGATTGATCTACTCGCTTTTCTTTTTTAAGTATTTCAATTTTTTCATTGATTGAATCTATGCTTTCTTCAAGTATATTTAATTCATCGTATAATGTTTGAATATCTTGCTTTACCTCTCTACGCTTTTCTCGTATAGATTCTCTCATAGCATTAATTACCGTGAATCCAAACAATCGATCAACAATATTTCTTTTATCACCTCGTGACATAGTCAAAAACGATTTAAAATCGTTGACTGATAGCATAATAATGTTTTTAAAAACTTGATATGGAATATCTAATAATTCAGTTTCCATATAATCCTGTACGTTTTTATTGCCGGCTTGATCGTATGGTTCATCGTTAATAAACAATTCAAAATAATTCGGAGATATGCCTCGTTTAATTGTAATATCCTTTCCTTTACAAGACATATTTAATGTAACTTCCATACCTCGATTAATGCGATTTGCTAAATCACCCAGTCGCTTACCTTCAACTTTACCATACAATGCGTATGTTAGTACTTCAGCTATTGTGCTTTTTCCTGCGCCATTTTGGCCGACTAAAAGATAAAGCATACCATCTCGAGTAAAATCGATTTTAGATGGTATATTCCCATATCCATTAAAGTTTTTCCATTCTACGCTTTTTATTCTCATTATTTGCTATTTTGTAAATATACTTGTTTAAGTAAAGATAAAACTTTTGTTTTTGTTGCACCTTCAATACTCATGCCTTCAACGAATTTTTCACATAAATTATAGGTATCTAAAGTTTTATCATAGTCAATATCATATTCCATTAAATTATCATTGTCATCTAATTCAAATGGTATAACATCTAGTTTTTTAGATACTTTACTTAATTCATCAATTAATGGTGTTACTTGATATTTCATTAAGTAATCATTAGGAACATACACATCAACGAAATTATTATCAGCAGCATTTATTAAATCTTGCATAGTTGAATCTAACGCTCGATTTATATACAACTTTACAAATTTAGAAGAGTACGTATTTTCGTAAAAATCTTCGGTTCCTGTTTCAAAGTCTAAACATATAAAACCTTTTTTATTATTGGTATCTGACCGAGTCATTTGATATGGATTACCTACATATCTTATGTTTTTATATTGTTGTGCTAAATGGATATGGCCGGTAAATACCTTTTTGAATTGTTTGCACTCATTACTTGCTAATCCTTCGCCAGAATGTCGATATTTATCAAATTTAGCTCCACGAATAGTAGTGTGACAAAATAAATAATCGGCATCACTACCACTGACAACTACCTTTTCATCAGATTCAGATTTCCTCCAAGGCATTAACAAAGATGTTGAAGTTTTTGTTTTTAGCGTTGCAGGTTCTTTTAATATAGTTACATTTGGAATATATTTAAGAGTATCTAATGATGTAACTTCGTTTGAATTTTTTCTCATGATATCGTGATTTCCTGCAATCACATAAATACCATCTATAAATATTTCTGAAAATTTTTCAAATAAATTTAAAGTTTTATTTAATACGAGTAAATTAACGCTTTGTCGATTATCATAAACATCTCCACAATGAATTAATATGTCGCCTTTTTTGTAGTTTTCTTTTACATGTGGAATGAAAAATTCTTCAAAATACGCTGTCATTCGCTCTAACCATTCAACACTGTTGTTTCTAGCGCCAAAATGTGTGTCAGATATTATCCAGGCTCTTTTAGCCTTTCCATTCGGTATTATCATATTGTTAAAATAACGGTCCTCCAGTTTTCTCTTTCAACGAACCTCCGTTTCTTAATTCTTCTATTAATTCTTTCTTAAATGTATTTGATAACGAATCATAAAACTTATTTGAATTGATATCAAAATAATCTTGTACTACTGAAAATAATTGTACCTTAGGAAAACCACCAAATTCTGATAATGTATATGAATACACTTCATTTATTTGCATTTTATTTAATTTCTTAAAAGTTCCTTCTTTATCAGGTTTATTATATTTTTCGTATTTGCTTTTAGCTAAGAATTTTGAAACGATATCATATATCATTCCATACTCAATATCTGCTTCTGTTAAATTAGATTCATAACCATCAACCGGTGTAAAGCTAATAGGTGTACCATCATATTCAGTCAGTTCATAATTGTTATTAAATATCTTATCATCCTGTAAAGATGAGGTTCTATCTAATGGATCTGGTATTTTGTTTTCTTCGTTATCGTTTGTGTTTTCGTCTTCCCACATAATTTTTATTTTATTAAGTTAATGAAGCTACAATTTCATCAGTTTCCATCAATCTCATATACTCGTAATTTATTGTATATCTACATTTACTATTTTTACCTTGACCGTTTCTCATTTTCATTAATTTTAACCAATACTCGTTGTTTAAATGCATTGATGAGTCTTGTATGATACCATACATAACATCGGCTGTGTGTGATAAACCTGCAGATTCTGCAATATTACCCATAGTAATTTCAGATGAATCGTATCCGCTTCTATTAATTTGTGTTGCTGTAATAATTAACCACTCGTTCCTTTGTGCCATTGCTCGAAGATCTTCGGCTATTTGCTTAATCTTCATATATGTATTTTCACTATTAGGATTTCGGTGATTTGATAATATATTAATGTAATCAACAACAATTACCTTTAGTTTAATTCCTTTTGTATCTTCAAGAGTTCTTAAATAAGATTCTAGATCTGGAACCGTAGCTTGTGATGTTGGAAATTCTTTTACATATAAGTTTCCTGGAGGAATAATTGATCCTGAAAGAGAATTTAATTTTTTCTTAACTTTGTTAGGATCTTTTGCAAAATCTCGATATTTAGAAATTGCTACATTTAATAAATTTGCACCTAAACGTTTTACCACATCTCCATCGGACATTTCGGCAGATATAAATGCAACATCATGTCCTTCTTGAATATATCTAACCGCATCGTTTGCTAACCAAATAGATTTACCTATATTTTGTTCACCCGCATAAACCACTAAAGATTTTAATGTATATCCACCAGAAGTTCGTTGATCTATCCATTGATGGGTGGTTGTTATTCTGCTCTCATCGGATGGTTTATGTGAATCAGGATCAAAGAAATTTAAACCTAAAGATTCATCAAAAACAATAGAATTATTTTCAACAAATAATCCTTTAGTCTTATTAACAATATCTTTAATATTCTGTGGTGTTACCTTTACAGTTTTTACATACTCAATTGTATCTAATATTGTTTTATCTAGATTTTTCCATAATATCCAAGCTTCTGTAGTTTCTTGAATCCATGAATCATCGTATGTTTTTAAATTTTGACCAAAAACCAGATCAACTAAAGAATCCGTTAATCTTTCTTTAAATTTAGGATCTTTAGTTAAAAGCTTTAATTGATCTAATGATGGTGATTCTTTAAACCGTTCGAAGAATGTTTGAGATACTCGATACATTAAACCAAGATCTTCATTTTCAAAGAATTCTTGCTTAATTGATTTAAAATATTTTGGATTGTCTAATGTATATAAATAAAAGACTTTTTCAAATTCTACGATATCGAGCATAATGTGTTAACGTTTATTTATTATATAGTAATTTGTATGTTTAGTTTCCTTAAATACCAATATATTTTCGGATTCTACTAGCTCGGTTATTAATTCATTAGTTGAATTTGGTAAATCCTTTTCTTTTACAAGAGCATTCGTAAATACCGTCTCACCTTTATCTTCAAGGCCTCTATATTCATGAATAAAGGATTTACCACCTTCTAAATGATACCACATATCGGCAATCGCAAAAAGATCTTCTTTACTTGGATAGTCTTCGTTATCTTTATACGTTCCAATGATATACTTTATTTTAAAATCATTCTTCGTCATTTGATTCTATTATAGATTCTAACTCATCAACGATTGTTTCGTTAGTTCCGTAAGAGAAGCTAGGTTGAATAATGTTTTTATCTAAATTTTCTAGAACTTCTTGTGGAAATCCTACAGGAGAAAACAATTCTTGTATATCAATTGTATCATCCATATGTCTTGCGACATATTTTCTTGCGGTTTCTTTACCAACGAATGCAAGTTCTAATCCATTCTTTTCGGATGTCCATATTGTTTCTCGTAATTTATCCTTTTCTTTATCTGATATCTTTTGTTTATCGATATCTTTAGCTTGGATAATATTTCCTTTTGCAATACCGCAATTTTCCCATGAAATATAATTCTGTAATCCCATGAATTTATTCATACCTTTGCTAAAATGAATTATGAATTTAACCGGAGTAGGTTTAGCAAAACGATTTTTATTTGGAGTCGCTGTCACCACAATACCGGCTTTTTCTTGTCCTTCCTTTAACTGCGCCTTTCTTAAAAATAATATAATTGAAGCGAAGTATTCAGGTCCAGTACCACCACCTGCTGTAACGATAGGGATAAAAGATTGACCGGAATAAGTGTGATTTGTAAATACAAATGGTATTTTACATTCTGCTAATTGAGTTCCTAATATACGGAATAATGATTTAATAGTTTTAGCTCTTGTCATATCGGCTTTATCACTACCACTCATTGCATCATCAATTTCTTTTTGAGAAGCAAGGTTACCTAATGAATCTAAGCAAACCATAATTTTAGGAACTTCAGCTCCTTTTCGTTTTTGTTCACTTAATATTTTAACTAAATTAGTTATAGATGTTCTGAATTCTTGTATTGTATTACAAGGTTCATATCTAAATTTCTTTGGATCAATTCCAAACTTTTGAATCAATTCAATATCAATTGCAGTTTCTGAATCGTAAAAAACGATTTGATAGCCTTGCTCTTGTGCTTGTCTTACTACATTTAATAATAAGAATGTTTTTCCAGTTCCTGAAGGTCCTGCAAAACATACTGATCTATTGTTTGGTATACCACCAAATAAACTACCTGATAAACAGGCATTTAATAAATAGTTTCCAGTTCCTATAAATTCATCGATTTTAGAAAAGGTACTCCTATCCATGGTTTCTCCATATAGAGAATGCTTTGATAAAGATTTATTTAAATCTTCGAATGAAAATTCTTTACTTGCCATATATATTCTTAATTTTTACAATTACAGTTACAATTACTACATCCATTAGATTCTGGTACGTATGTATAATTCTCCCAACTTCTTCCGTTACTACTAAAGCCTGATTGATCTGTGTTACAGTTGCAAATTATTTCAAAGTTTTCATATCCTTCGAAAGCTACTGTTAAATCATAAACTTTTAAATTCAATCCAAAATTATGAATTGTTATTGTTTTTCTTTCTTCGTCTACTGTGTATTTCATATTATTGTTTTTTTTTAAAATAGTGATATTGTATATGCTAAACTTCGGTTTAATCTTGGCATTCCTGATGGAATGATAATTCGATTTAATGGTTCTAATATAAACATTTCAAATTGTCGATCTATATCGATTTTAGGTGCTAATTGATATGGAAAGTTTCCAGGTAAATATCCAAATACATCGCAAAATTGATCTGATGCATAATACCATCTAATTTTATCGCTGGTTTTAATCATTTCAAAATCATTCTTTTGTTTTGAATTATTAACGAGATAATTATGATGAGCACCTGCTCGAACATGTATTGGACATCCTTTAGCTAATTCAAATTCGTTTGTATCATTTATTACAAATTTATTGTAATCACCTATTCTACGATTTGATGATATTTGTTCAATATCAGCTAATTGAAATTCTTTCTTAATTTCTTTAAGAACTCTGGTTAATCCACCAATAGCATCATTATCTAATTTATCTTTAGAAAAAAGAAATTTAACAAGATCAGTTAGTTTATCTCTACAAAATGCCGGAGTGGATGATTGTATAATTTCTAAACCTTTTGTTGATATGTAAGATCCTGCATCGAAAGTTTTACCATCCTTCCATATTATATTTTGAACATATTTCTTTTTCGCTACCCATATTGCATTGTGTGCAATAGTTTCTAATTCAAAATCTAAGAAATTATCAGAGTTATATGATTCTGCATATTTTTGAAGAACCATTTTAATATAATCGGCTAACCTATGCTTATTAATTTTTAAGATAAAGTCCATTACTGTACCTTGCCAATTACATGATTCCATTACTTCTTCAAATATAATATAACCTGAATCAGTATCAGTATATTTCCAAACATTTTGTGTTAATGGTTTTACTTCACCAGTAATACCCATTGCTTCGTGTAACTTTTTATCTTTGTGCCAAAACTCCTTGAAGTATTTTTCTACGTTTACTTCGGTATGTTTAATGGCATCTTGACCTTGAAGCGTAACTGTTTCGGCAATATCAGTACTACGGAAATGAAAGTAATCATTAGCGAATGCACCATAAATTGAGTTAATCGCTAATTTAATTGCTTGCTCGAGATTGTAATTCATCAAGCTTTCATGCTCCATCGATTTTATTTTCGCTTCTAGTTCTTTCATTAAGCTTTTATTGCAAGGTTAAGAGCAACCCTGGTTGAAGAATCTTCTGAATCTAATAGAAGTTTATTTTGACATACGGTTACTTTATACGATTCTTTATCAATTCTAGAAAAGAATGTTTTAAATAAATCTACTGATCTGTGAGTTTCGGTTACGGAATCGTCGATAATAATATCATAAGTATCACCAGCCACATGAACACCTCGATTATCTGAGTAAATCTTAAATAACTCGTTTTTATCTAACGTAATAAGATTATTTAATTTTGATAAATTTTCTTGCGAAAGATCAAATTCATATATTGAATTATCTTTACCAAATGCGGCACTTACTTGAGTTTCGGACATTGTAGTAAAACCGAGTGAAACATCGGCACAATGTAAAGTAACTTCAAGAACACCATCTCGAATAATTAGCTTTTCAGCGAAATATTCTTCGCCTTCTTGATAATAATGTAATGTTCCTCGTAAATTATGAATATCAAAGAATTTTAAACAATCAATCAGTTTTTGACCAGCAAAAAACGATATCTTAACTGGCATATCTGGTTTTTGTTCAAATTCAAATATTTCACTTGTTGGAGTAATTACGATTTTTGCAACGTCTTTAGTTGGCAAATACGAATTCGAAAATATGGTATCATCGGTAAGATTAAGGTATACCGATTGATCCATGAGTAGGAGTTTCTTTACTGTATTGGTAAGAGGTCCTGGATAAATTTTTGTAATCTCTAACTGCATAAGTTTTATATTTTAATTATTATATGCAGTTAGAGATCTTTAGTTTCAATAAAGTAATTTTGTTATAGTACCATCTTTGTATCTTATTAGATACATTTTTCCAGATTCTAATCCAATTATATCCTTTTGAATATATCGACCTAGAAAATCAAATACACCAGTTACCTCTTTATCATTATTTACTAATTCAATAACATTGACTGAATTATAGCAGTTATCCCATATCGGATTGAATCCTATATAGTTATTTCCATTATTCATATCTAGGTTAATAGAATTATTAGGACCTACAACAGAAATCGTAACTATGCAAGTTTCTTGATAGTAATCAAATGCGCTGTCAAAACAATTAAAAGGATCTGTCCAATCACTAAAGGTATATGTAAGAGTATCATTTAATCCTAGTGGTGGATAAAAATTAGTAGAATTAGATGGAATGATACAAGTAGTACCATCGTAACTTAATCCTAATTGTACTACATATACTGAATCCGGATAAGGAATCCATGTTGGAGTTGATGAATTAGAACAAACATTGTTATTTAAAGTTATTGTTATAGCTTGGTTATCCCAATCCATATTTAACATTTCTAAATCACATTGTTGTGCATATATGCCTGCAGCAAGAAACAGGCCATTAATGGCTAATAAGAATTTCTTCATTATATTAATAAATTATTTTGTGGGTTTTGTGCTCAGCGTTCGGAGCTCAGAGAATTATATATCTAATACCAAACACAAAACCCACTACCATAATTATCCTTCGCAATGTAAACAATCAGGATCCATTGCCTGAGCAGCAATATCACCACGTAAAACAGATTCAGTTCTCATATAATAAAGAGTTTTAATTCCTTTTTCCCAAGCTTCCATGTGAACTTGATTTATCCATTTAGGAGTAGCTTCTTTAGGAAATGCTAAATTAAGGGACATTGCTTGATCGATGTATTGCTGTCTAACACCAGCTTGACGAATTAATTCTAATTGATTAATTTCTCTAAATGTTTTAAATACACTTTTAACTTTGTCATATTCAGCACCTTCAGGTAATTCAGATATTTGATTTAGTTTACCTTCATAATAACACCAATTATCTAATTCATCGATTCCTTGTACGCTTCCAGCATCTTGTAATATTAAATCCCACGTTTCTTTATTATTAATTCCAACTTTTCGTAGTACTTTTTCTAACTCTTTGTTTTTTCGAATAAACGTCCCTTTTGCACTTTGTTCAGTATAAACATTTGCAGGAAGGGGTTCAATACCACTCGAAACGCCACCGGCTAATTTTGAATTAGAAACAGTAGGGGCAATTGCTCGGAGATGCGAATTTCTCATTCCGGTTCCTACACACCAAAGGGGCTCTCCATATTGTTTTGCCATATCTTGTGAAGCATGTTCGGAGTGTGCCTTAATTTGAGAGAAGATTTTTCGGGTTTCAAATTGCGCTTGAAGACCTTCGAAAGGAATTCCTTTTTGTTGTAAATATGTATGCCATCCGAGAACTCCGAGACCTAAGGCTCTGCCTTTTTCGGCGGAACGAACGGCGTTTTCAAAACCTTGACGATATTTAGATTTTTGTATGAATTCTTCAAGTACACCATCGAGGAACATTGTTGAGTAATATACTAATTCAGTATCTTTCCACTCATCGTATTTAGATAAATTTAAGGAACTGAGGCAGCATACGAAACTATGCGATTCGTCGGTATGTAATACGATTTCGCTACAGATGTTTGTCATATAAACTTTTAATCCGTTTTTCTTGTATGCATCTGGGTTATTCTTATTTACATTTCCACGATACATTACATATGGTTCTCCGGTTTGTCTACGTTTCTTCAAAAGCGCCATCCATCTCTCACGAGCATCAGGATCCCCATCTTGTAATTTTCTCATAAATTTGTCCCCAACTAGAGCACATTGATGCAAATTCAGAGATTGTCTATTTACATCTCCTTTAGGTTCACGAATCTCTAACCAATCGAGAAAATCATCATGTTCTATATTTAGATTTACTGAAGCAGCACCACGTCTTACACTTCCTTGATTTGTTGCAATGATCGTTGAATCGTATATTTTACAAAACGGTACTACTCCATCGGTAGTTCCATTAAGTGCGATTGGTGAGCCAGCTGGACGTATTTGATTTACTCCAATACCAACACCACCACCATTCTTCGCTAGCAACATCATTTCTAAATTCTTTCTACCGATTTCGTAAATAGAATCTCCGACATCAATACCAAAGCAACTAATAGGTAATCCTCGATCAGTACCAGTATTACTTAAAACTGGTGATGCTAAACACAACCATCCTTGCCAAATATAATTAAAAAACTTACTTGCTAGTTCTGGTTTATTTAATCTTTTAGCTACTGTAGTTGCAACTCTCCAATATGCATCCTTTGGAGTTTCTCCATCTAATAAATATCCTCTAGATATTGTTTCGATATATGGTTGATTATTACCCCAACCTGGAAAGTCTACGTCTACTTCCCAACCTAATTCTTCTGCGTAATTCTTCATTTAATTTTTTATATTTTTATTGTTTACCATATATCACCCCAGTCATCTCCTTCACCAGCCTTTGAATAATCTGTAGATCTAGTTGCGAAAAAGTCTGTATGAGTTACTCCACCTGCAAGATGTCCAAACCATTCTAGTTCTGCAGCAGATTCTTTATCATATTCCATAGTTGATTTATATCCTAACTCCTTTAATTTTTCGTTAGCTCTTTCTAGAATAAAGTTTTTAAGATCATTTTTCTTAAGGTTAGTTAAATCACCCTCTTCGAACATTTTATCTATAAATTTATGTTCCATCTCAACCATTAATTTAGCAGCAGTTTGTACAGATTCTTCAACCTCATCTTTTAATTCAGGATATTCTTCACACATGTGACGGAATAAAGCACAACCCATTCTTGAATGTAATGATTCATCTCGTACACTCCATTTCATTTGTTGTCCAATACCTTTTAAAAGATTTCGTAATTGAAAGCTATATAAGACTGCAAAAGAGCTATATAAACTAACGCCTTCTGCAAAGGCAGAAAATATAGCAAGAGATCTAGCCACTTCCATTCTAGCGTTAGGATCTTTAGATAAATCATTATGTGTGTAATCCGCTGATGTCGAAGTTAGATGTTCGAATTTTTCAGCGATAGTTGGTTCGTGTAAAAATGCTTCAAAATCTTCAAGACCTAATGTTTCATTTAAGTAAGAATATGCGACTGCATGAATAGTTTCTTGTGAACCGAACATCATTGCCATTTGGCGTATTTCATGTTTAGGAAACCATTTAGTTACCATAGTAGTCCAATAATCAGATACTGCACACTCGGTTTGTGCAAATCCTAAAAGGATATTTCCAACTAGATTTTTTTCAGAATCGGTTAATTTTTCTTTCCAGTCCTTAACATCGCTTTGCATAGGTATTTCAGTATGCAACCAAAATGCTTGGGCTTGGGGTAACCATCCATCTAGATAGTATGTTGGAAATTCGAAAGGTTTGTAAGGAATTCTTTCGGTAAATAACTTAGGTTTATCCATAATTTATTTTAATTGTTTTTTTAGTTTTTGTATTTCAACTTCTAATTCAAGGTGACGTTTTTTATGCACCTTTCGTTTAGAATATAATTCAGTAAGAATATCTTTCATTGCGCTATCTTCTTTATGATAAACAGCACCAGTGACCGATACAATCTTGGTTTTATCTTTCCTTAATTCTGCAAGTTTTTCTTGATTCATTTCCTTTTTAATAAAGGATTCAGGAGAAATATTTATTTGTCTCATAATTGATGGATATAGAGAAGCGAAATCAAAACATGCAGCGCCTTTGTAAAAACCGGTTTGTGGTTCTTTAACGTATGCACCTTCATAACCTTTTCGTTCACCAGGTCTAATAAATTCATCACCAACTACAAAACCTCGTTCGTAATATTTTTTCCATAAGAATGCTTCGGTAATATTTACAGCAGATACTGATTTATATAAACTAATATTACATAAAACAGATACTGATAATACTGCGTTGAGGGTTGCAATTTTTTCGTGAATTTCTACTACTAAAGCCGCATCAACTGCATTATAGAAAACATATTTATCATAATCTTGTTCGTATAATTCTTGTAAGGTACCGTTATATTTAATTTTTTGTGCACCTAAAACCGTTTGTGATACAAAATCTAGTGTATTATTTTCTTTAACTGCGACAGTACGATCAAATCTACGGTAAATGTCAAGATAATCCATCATTGCAATATGTAATGGAATATTATCTCGATTAACTTTTTTAGATGGAGAGGCTTGAGCTGGATCTATTCCTAGTTTTCTGCAACGATTGTAAATATATTTCCAGTCAAAACCGATATAATTCCAACCTGTTACGAATGCCATTGTAGGTAATAATCGATGTATATATGTGTATAACATATTATATTCATCATCGAAATTTACATATTTAAATTCCCAATCACCAAATGCTTTTAAGTGATTTTTTGTATTATCGTAAATTTCTTTTTCTTGTTCTTTGGTAATAGGTTTCCATCCTAATACCATTACCTTTTTATCTTGAGTTGCAATGGCTATTGTTGTAATACGTTCTCTTGCAATATCTGGATTAGGAAAACCATCGATAACTTCGGTTTCAATATCAATTGAATATATTTTAGGAAAGTTTAATGCGGATAATTCTTCTAAGTCTTCGTTATTCTGTATGAATTCATACATTGACCATTTATTTAAATAACGATCTTTTGCTTTTTTGACAGGTTTACCATCCCAATTTCGGTAATCTGTGCTTTTGTTTTTGTCGGTTTCGGAACACACTGTCCAATTTTGAATATCATTTATTCGATAATCTTTTAATTTAACATTACCTTCTTTATCAAAATAAGAAATTCGAACATTGTTCCATTTGCTTTCAATATCTAATATCATTTATTTTTTGGTTTAAATTCTTCATTAACATTACCGCAGTCTGCACATCTAAAAATTGGTATTGGCATAACCATATCTTTTGGAGATCCAGTTAATAATTTAGATGCTTTACGTAAATTATATGCTTGCACAAAGAATTCAGATTCACATTCTTCACATTTAATTTCGGTTGTATTATTCAGTCCAATTTGTGGTGCTCCTTGCATTGCATTTTCCATATTAATATTTTATTTTGTTCCAGTCGATCCAAACCCTCCGGATCCTCTTTCGGTCACTTCGCCATTCCACATTTCACTCTCGTCATCGACTATTTCAACGCCTTCGTAATTGATTGGAAGGATTAAACATTGAACTATTTTATCACCACCGCTAATGAAAGCTGGGTTTTTAGTTATGTTTGTAAGATGGATATGAATTTCACCTTGATAATCTTCATCGATTACACAAGCACCGACTTGTAAACCACGTTTAGTTGCGATACCACTTTTATTCATGGCTACAAAAACATGATTAGATGGTACTTCGACTTTTAGACCAGACGGAATCAAAATAGATTCTCCAGGTTGTAATGTTAAGTCATTAAATTCGTAAGGAATGTAAAGGTCGATACCTGCAGATTTGGAGGTTCCTCTTGTAGGATCTTTGACTGGTCTGATTTTTAAAAATTTCATTTTGCGTATAGTTTAATAGTTATATGCAAAGAAACCTAAGTAGTTTCAGAAATTATTTACCGACAAATGCGTTAAATTTTAAGAACTTGTAAATTTTCTTACCTTCATCCTCGTCTTCATCGTCGTCGGTTAAAGCAGATGTAGCAGCTATGTCACCGCTACCGGTTTCGTCAGTTCCTGGATTTCCAGGTAATGCAACATCTCCCATACCGTTTACACTTGCCGGGGTTGCCATTGCATTATTCTCAAATGCTTTTTTTGCTAATTCAATAGCGTCCGGTTCATCAATTAAACCAGCCTTATATAATTTAGAATAGTAATTAGGATCTTCGGAAAGATGATCTTTAGCAATTTTCTCCGCCTCTTTAGGATCTTTAGTATGTTCAAATTCGACCGAAGTACCAACTTCTAATTCAGCACTTTCCTTCACCTCATCTGGAAGTTTATCATAATCAACATCAATCATATCTTTAACATCTTTTTGTGTCATATCATCAGCCATATCTACGATTTGTTTTTTATATTCAGGATTTAATTCTTTAGGATCTAATCCATCCTTACCACCTGACTTTTTAAATTTTTGTACTCCATATACTTGACTAAAAAGCCTAAATTGAGTTTTTGATGTAGCTGGCATAATTAAAAGTTATTCTTTATAGCTTACGATATCAGAGTATTTAATCTCGTGCTCTCCACCGTCTTGATCTAGCGCAAAAATTGTTTTATCTCCCCACATATCATCGTTATCATCGTTTCCGTTACCAAATGCATAGATAACATATTCTTGACCGTTACCTAATTGAATCATACCATCATCCTTTTTCATAGCTTTCATTAAAGACTTTTTATTAAACTTAGCCTCGTTTACATTAGCTTCGTTTATTGAAATCCATTCTGATAAAGACGGGATGTTTTTAAAATTACTCTCATTCAAAGTTTTCTTAACAACTTTGTTATTCATTAATTCTAAAACTCTCATTCCATACTTAGATAATGAATAATAACGATTGCCTTTCTTTTCGAATGTCGAGAATAGTTTTTGATTTCTGGCAAACCATTTTGCTTTATTAACTTTAACACCTCCACGATCTTCTTCTAAACGAATTAAATGATTATGTAAATCTTCTTCAGTAACGTAATTTTTTCCTATATACTTAATTATAGTTTCTCTTACCTTAGCACCGTTTTCGTTTACACGAATTCTTCCATGTGTACCATAACGTCTTTTAACTTGATGACGTCCTTCGTTTAATGATTCAGACATAATTTTGTGTTATTTTTAATATATATCATTTTGATTGTAAAAGCTCTGCTCTCAATTGTTTGTAATATCTATGCTCAGCTTTAGGAGTTAATTTTTTAAATTCATTTTGGTTATCTTCTAAAATAGCCTCTCTTACTTTCGTTGCGCTTATATTTTTACCAGTTCTTTTAACTTCGTATGGTTCAAATTCTTTTAATACATTTGCCTCAGGACCATACTTAGAAATTTGTCTTTCATAATCTTTTAATCGATCACTACCGGTTCCCCAAAGTACTGGTTCGTATAATGGACGTAAAGCATCTATAATATTGTATATAAATCCTGTTTGAGTTTCTACAACTCCTTCTATAAATTTATATTGCTTAGTAATATCCATCCATATTCTAGTAATAAGTTCATTATCAAATGGAGTTTTTTGTCCGCTCTTAGATCTTACTTGTACAACTACTACCGGTAAACTATTTACCGCATGTAATTGTCTTAATAATTTAACGTGGCCTAAAGTTGGTGGTTGAAATCTTCCAACGACTATGTTTACTTTAGTCTTTCCTTGAGATTTATCTGTTACCGAAGCTCCTTCAATAATGTAAGTTTCCTCATCGGTTAATTCCTCGGCTTCCATTAATGCACGCTTTTGGTAACGATTATAGAAATATTCTTCAAACGTAGGAACGGTTTCTTTTTCAATAGGTTTTGTCTTAATACGTTCCATAATAATATCTATTATTTTATTGATTTCGAATCTTGTGTTTTCGTCAATTAATATTGTAGTCTTTTTCTTCTTCTTAATAAAAGTTCCTAAAAACAATTTAAACAAGTCTTTATTAATCTGAGATTTTGCAATATAATTTTGTGCGTTTTTATTTATTACAAATTTAGAGTTAACATCAAATGACGGTATATTCTTCGAAAAGTTAGGTCCATCTAAATCTTCGATTCCTGAATATTTGTAGCCATTTTTTGCCATGTACTTAGCATATACATCGGCTAATATATTTAAGATTTTTTGATCGTTATCTTCGCCTTTAATTTTTATTGTATCAAAGTTAAAAGTTTGTATAAATTCAAGAACATCTTGTAAAGCAATTGAATAAGTATCCGAAGGTTCTCTTACCTCGTTCTTAATCTTAATTTCCTTTTTAGGATCTAATATTTTTGCTGATACATTTTCGTTCATTTTATCAAGAAATTTAATTATCAATTCGTTATTATTCGTATTAAAAATATTAGATAAATTTGATTCCAATAAACTTGGATCTACTATTACTTTTAGTAATTCTGTCTTTTGATTATTACTAAGTCTACCGTAATGTATTATTTTAGGAGAGTTTATCTCCAAAGACTTTGCGTTTTCTTGTAATATTTGCAAATCATCAATAAACTTTATATTAGTCCTAGATTTATATACACGAATTTCATCTAATGTTATAGATTCATTAACATAATCATATTTAATACCATACATATAATTTGATGGAAACTTAATACCTTCAGTTACCGATAATATATGATTTATTGGCTTTTCATAAATAGATGTAATTGTTCTATCAATTATAGAAATAGGTTTTAAATTAGACCTATAAAATGACAAATGGTCACCATCCTTTTTAAAATAAAGATTGGCACCATTGTTCTTTTCTTTGATTACTACAAATTTATCAAGAAGGTCAAGAACAAAATCTCGACCTTCTTGATTGTATAATGAAATTAAATTTGATAATCCTGCAGACATTTTTTAGTTTTAAGCAGTCATAGTAGTAAACCAAGATTCATCTGCACTAGTCAAATCTTTAAAGTTCTTTTCTAAATAAGCCTCAATATCTTTATATGCGTTAGGATCCTTAGTTTTTAGATAATCTAAAACTTTTCCAATAGTCATGTTTACAAGACGATCATCATATTTATCATGTTTCTCGTTATACTCAGACATTTCTTTAACATCTTCGATTTTTTCTTCTTTAGGTTCTTTAGGTCCTTCAGAGGAATCTTTCATAGATTTTTCAGCTTCAGCTTTATCATCCTTTTTCAATTCATCCTTTTTAATATCGGCCTTTTCAGCACCAACTTCTTTAGGTCCTTCGGAAGAATCTTTCATAGATTTTTCAGCTTCTGCTTTATCATCTTTTGGTTCTCCTAAATCGTTTACTTTGTCTTCGATTTCTTTAGCTTTAGTAGCCTCAAAAAGAAATTCATCGTAGCTTTTCAAATTGTTCATTTGTTTTCGTTTTTTTAGTTTTAATATATATCTCCAGTCTTTTATTGATCTATAAATTCACCTCGTAAGTATGCATTTAAAATCTTATCGGTTGGATTTACATCATTATTATCATTTATGAATATTTCGTATGAATCTGACGCATATTTTCCTATACCATAAAGTTCAGATACATGTTTATATTCTTTATTTATATATTCTTGCGAAAAACGATATATTGTATTAGCTCTACGATTGTAAAAACCTAATGGCCTTAGTTTTTCTGCTATATCGGGTATTGATTCTTCGGTTATTGATTGTGGTGATGGATATGCTTCGAAGAAGTCGTATATTACTCTTCTTACTTGTCGATTATGTGTTTGATTTAACATAATACAACCTACTAACATTTTCCATGGATCGTGTTGAAATTCTTGTTGGATAATCGCCATAAAATATTATTTAATAATTATATGAACAATTTTACAAAAAGTTTATTTCATATATTTGATAGTACCTAGTATCTGATTTATTGGTGCAAATGCTCCTGTTAATTTATATGTCTTTCCTTTATATTGAAATACAATTCCTTCAGAAGGAACTACCGCATCAAATCCTCCGATAGCTTCAAGTCTACGAAGTTCTCTTTCTAGTTTAGCAACCTTAACTTCATTATCACCAGCTCTAACATCCTTAATAAGTTTTTCTAGCTCATCTTTAATTCGTTGAACTTCTTTGTCTGGATTAGTTGCTAAAAATCCGGTAGCTAATTTAATAACCTTAACTCCAAGTTTTAAGAACAATAATTCAATAGGTCCTATTACTTCTTTGTAGTAATTTTTAACTCCGGTTTTATCGAACTTTAGAGTCCATTCTAAAAAGTCTTTATTTAGTATTGCCTTTTTGAATTGTGGTACTCTAAAAGATTTATCCTCAAATGCAAATCTTCTGATTAGTTTTTCTAAAACATCTTCAGGAATATCATAACCATATTTATCAGCAGCACCTTTTATTAAGTCAGTGTATTCTTTTCTAATATAATCACTAATAGATTGATTATCATTCATACCAGCACTTTTTTGTATTTTTGCTAGCTCTTTAAAGAATTCTGCTCGATCAGCTTCATAATTAATATTTTTAGTGAATTGCATCTCCTTTGGAGGTACTATTGTATAAGTCTTTTGAATATCTGCATTAACACCCTTAATAAGTTTTGTTAATAAAGCAGCTGAAGCTTTATCTTCTCCTATAGGATTTCCTGCCTCATCATACTCGGTAGCACTGTGGAATATTAATCGATATGCATCATAATTAATTACGTTAGTAGTTGGTGGATATATTAGTTCTAGATGCATAAACGATTTACCATTCTTAAATATATCATCTCGTTTCTTTGCATCTATTTTTGATATAGCATCTGATAGATCTTTAATAGCAAAACCAAATGCATCACTTATATCACCTCTTCCTGCAAACTTATCAATTGTTTGTTGAACGTTCATTGCTCCGGCAGCTGAGTTTTTATAGTGGCCTTTATTTCTTGCAGCAACTAATTCTCCGTTTCTCCAAGATACCGCAATAGCCTGACCATCTAATTTCTCAGAAGCAACAACCTCCTTATCTAATCCTCCTTGCAAAGCATCAGATATCATATTTTTAATTTCTCCAAAGGTTAAATTAATATCATCGTATGGATGTGCCATATGGCCAAACGCACCACCTTCTAAAATAATATCATCTGCTTCGTTAATTAACTTTTCGAATACAAACTGATTATATCTTTTAAATTTATTTTGAAACAATTGCATCTACGTCTTTTTTATATTTTATTACGTAATCTCTATAACTCGTAGCTTCTTTTACGAATCTGTTATATGTTTTTGCATAGTAGTCGATTTCACTTTGAATCTTTTGAGCTTCGGTCGAATCTGCTTTAATAAGCTTTTCTTGTAATCTTTCAACATGTGCTTGATCTCTCAAGAAGTCATAATAACGATTCATAAACTTATTCAACAAACTCCACATATTTTCGATAGGTCTCATAAGATTCTCATTCCAAGAACCCCATTTAACTTTCTGTTCGTTAAAATAACTGCCATTCTCCTATTCCATACCGTCTAATGTAATTTCTGATACTTTGTTCGACAACCAATTTGTATATTTAGTCATCGATTCTTTAACATCTTCGAACATTAATTTTGGATCTAAGCGATCTTGAAGAATTTTTTCATATCGAGCTTTATTAGCAGCTTTTACCTCTTTATCACTTAATAAAGCTACAGCACCAGCTTTAGAGTCTCTACGGTTTGAAGTTAACTCAGAAGCACTATATTTTTCTTTAAGTGCATCAATATCTAAAACATAAACCTTAGTAGCCATTTCTTCCAGATTAGGTCTAGTTATTCTCGCCTTTTGTTTAGCTCCATCCCATCCATAAAGAGATGCAGTATCATATTCATCAGCAAGAACACCATATCTCTCAGTAGATCCTTTTCTATATCTTGAAAAACTTGAACCTGCATCTTTAGCAAATCCATACCACATTCCACGATTACCTCTCATAATTGTAAGAATTACACCGACACCACCTAAACTCTTAAGCTTCTTGGCTTTCTTTAATGCCTTTAAGAATTCTGGGTCATCATCAACAAAGAATCCAACGGCATTGTCATTCTTTGCGTATTTTTGAGTCCACCATTCAGATGGATTCGATAATATAATAAAATCTTCGTTAGTGATCTGATCTAATTTAATTCCTGCATGTTTATAGAAATCTTTTGCAAATCCTGGTTGCCAACGAGTTCCACTTTCTTGAGAAGCAAATTTTCTTAGGTAATCAGATTTAAAAGCTTCGTTTAAAGCTAATTCTTTGTTAAACTTATCATGAGATTCATTCAATTCCTTAACAAGATTAAATGCATCAAAAGTCATCATTTTATTTTTCATATCTTATTTGTGTATATTTTAATTCTATTATCCTCCAAATCCTGATGTTAAAGCACCAACCATAGCACCATAATCATCCTTATATTTGTCTTTAAGACCATCTATTACCTTTTTGGCAATGGCCTCATCATAATCGTCTGGATGAGATTTCTTTAAAACGTCTGTTGCATAATCTTCAAATTCCTTATCTGATTTAATTTCTGCTTCATTAACTACTGATTCCTTTACGAAATTCTTAAGATCATCTGGATCGATAGAGTATTCTACTTCATCAGCATCACTCCAAAGAATAACTTCATCTTTACTAATTTTGTAAATTTCGAATGATGAGTTTTTTAAGATTTCAGATCCATCAACGTCGTTAGTTTTATCATAAACATCTCCATCAAAATCATCGCTATTGCGTTTGGCTTTAATATATTGTCCTTTTTTAAATTTAGCTTCGTTAACAGTTTCAGCATTTTCGGTTACCTCAGCATTATCATCAACAACCTCAACTTCGATCGTATCATTTTCATCTGCTTTCAAATCTTCTGCTTTAGCATCCTCTGCAGTATTAGGATCTTGTGGTGAATCAAAACCATGTTTCTGGTTAATTTCTCCAGCCATTCCAGCAGGTTGAGGTTCTCCAGCAGCCATTGTATGTGCTTCGATTTCTTCTGCTCTACCTTCATTAATCTTTTTAGTTTTTAATGCTGATAAAAATGAATTCATTTGTTCTTCTGAAAGATCTGCTACTGAATTAAGTCCTAGTTCTTTAAGAGTTTCACTAAATAGTTGATTAAACTTTTTAGATTTCATCTCTTTATTTCTAGCTTCTTTAATTGTAGCTCTTTCCTTTTTAAATTTTGAAAATTTTACTAGTGCCATTTTATATTGTTTGTTTTAATTTAATTAATATTTAGGTCCTTCAATGTTAGGAGTCGTATATGCAATCATATATTCAATTTCATTATATGTAGCTCCAGCATATGTTGAGCCAGCTTCGTATCCTGATCTAACAAAAATATTAGATGAAGATGGTCCTATTACTACTGGAAAAAATGCGAATTCTCCAACTGCAATATCAGCAAATTGGTTTGCATCGTATACAGATGTAGATCCAGATAGTTGTGAAGTACTGACTCTAACAGAAGAGGCAGCCGTAGGTCCAAGATTTCTTACATATAAATAAGCCTTTCCTAAAGAAGCGGAAGGTCCAGGTAGTAAGTTAGCTTCGGTTGGTAACAATCCTGAATTATCAGAATATGTTGCTCCTATTGTTTTATATTGTAGATTTGCATTACCATTGATATTTAAAACAGCAGATTTATTAACATATACTGAAGATGTGTCAAAAACTGACGTTGTTGATAATGCTAAATCATACTTTAATTTTCCAGTAGATTTTGCCATGATACAAAAAACGTTTTTTATTTAGGTTTTATTATATATCTTTGACAAATCTATTGTTTTGACTTCATAAGGGAATCGTTGTTCTTTGTAAATTTCTCTACGCTTTTTAGAATGTCTATAAAGATAATTAACGAAATTGTCTATTCTAAAATCATCGACAAAGTCTAATATAGTAAGTTTATCTTTAGTTTCATGTTTTCTTAATCCTCGACCAATAGATTGACGAATAATAACATCGGATTTAAATGATTCAGTTAGTGCAACTAAGTGTAAGTTTTTAATATTAATACCTGTAGAAAATGTACCAAAGGAAGCTACTAATATTTTACCTTCACCATCTTCCATTTGCTTTTTATATTCTTCTCTTAGGTCTTTATCGGTTCCACCATCAATATAGAAGACTCTACGTGAACTTTTGTTTCGTAGATTATTGAATATCATATTACCATATTCGACTCTATAAAATAACACCAGGCAATTCTTCTTGACCTTAAGAACCGTATCTGTAACAAAGTTTAATCTTTCCGTAGCTTGAATCGCATAGTTTTGTTCTAATCCTAATAATCTTTTTCGATCTTCTTCGCTTTTTGTTAAATATTGAAAGCTTTCTCTTACGCTATCTGGTGCATAATTCATTTCAATTACTTTGACTTCAACCGGTGAAATATAACCTTCTTTAATTAATTGATCAGCCATTACCTTCTGTATCACTGGGCCAGTATAAGCCATTAATGTTAATCGATCTAAAGAATCAGGCTTTGGTATAGTTCCAGATACTCCAAATATTCTATCAGCTTCCATACATTTTTCTAGTATGGTTTTAATAGAATGTGCTTTTGCTTTGTGAGTTTCATCGATCATCACTGTTGTGAATTCATCGAAATATTCTTTCTTCTTTTTTACTAAAGATTGATAAGTCCCTATTACAACATTTGCGTTTTTTCTAATTTTTGATCCTGAATATATTTGTTGTATTTGTAAATCTAAGTCTAACGAACCATTATTATATTCATAAAAATCTTCGGTTGCTTGTACAACTAAACTAACGTTAGGTACGATCATTAAAACCTTATCTGCCTTTTTGTTTTCTAACAAGTACCCTAAAACAATATATAATATTAATGATTTACCTGCTGATGTCGCTAATTCGGCTAAACAACTTTTATTTTTAATTATATTAAAAGCGGTTTCTATTTGATAAGGCCTTGGATCTAATTTATGATCTTTAAATTTATCTTTAACCCATTCAGTAAACTCTTCTAGTTGTATAGATCTATCAAATTTGTCAGATAATCCATTTACCTGCAATTCAAAATCATAATCCTTACACATATCTCGAACTATTTGCCATAGTCCGGATGGAACATACATTTCGTTTCTAAAATAGCTTATTCTTCCATCCCACCAACCTTTCTTGACTCTAGGATCCCATCGCCAATTTTCAATTCTTTTAGTCAACGTTATTTTAAGCTGATCTATTTCAAGTTCAGTAGCATCTCTTAATGTTAGTATTTTGCCGTTATGTGTTAAATCAAATATCATTTGTAGCCAGAATAACTCTGTTTTTTATAGCAAATCCCATTTTATCTAAAGTTTCGTTTGCTTGTTTATAGTAAGAAATTTGATTTTCTATTAAACTAGTTTCTCTAATTCTCAAAGACATATCCGATGCAATATACTCCATTATTTCATTATGTTGCAATCTAACATCATGTTGAGTTTTGTAATATTGATAGCGAAGCTTCTTGTAATTAGCATCATTTGCTCGTTTCTTACCTAGTAATATATTAAGTTCTATAATTTTATCTACGATCATATGCCGATATGATAACATTAATGTTTGTGATTTAGCAATTTTATGTGCCTTATCAATAGTACCGACTAGCGATTGAATCTTTTCTGACCAATCTTTACGTTCGGTAATAAGTAAGTTTTCAATTTTTTTAAGCTTATCTTCGGTTATATTCGACATTAAAATAGATCTTTATTATTATTCTTTGTATTCTTATTCCATGTTTTCTTTTTCTTTATTAAAGTTTCTTTTTTCTTAACTTCGGTAAACATGGAATTAGTATTATTATAGTTATATGATGAAGTATCCGTAAAGTTTACAGGAATCTTGTAATTTTTAGATGTTTCTTCTGCGTCTTCGTAAAATTTATCTAGCTCTTCGTTCACAAACTCTTGGAATTTTTTAAATGTTGATGATGTCATAAGGACTTGTAGTAAAGTATTTATCCAATGTTTTATATGCCGGATTTTTGTCAAAATAACAATGTCTTATTAAATCGTTAAAATCTTTAATTGGCACAGTTATCTTATTTTCTTTTAGAAACTTTTTCCACATGAATACAGTTTTCTTTCTTTTAAGTTTTTGTTCCATTGTTTTTCTTCCAATAGAATCATTATCAAAAAAATATCTTGCTGTGTTTATATCATCAAACATATCTGAATTTTTGTTAATACCACTTAATGCTATTGAATTTTTAGGATATAATAATGCATCAGTAGGTCCTTCAAATATTGTAAAATTTCTAGATAAATCTACCGTCATGATATTATAGTATATAGATAATGTATTTACTTTTTCTATACCAGGGATTTTTAAATCCTCGTTTAGAATTTCTTTGTACATTTTTTCTATTGTATAACTAACATATTTAGTTCTACCTGGAGTAAAATTTCTTATTTGATATCCAATTACTTTATCATCCTTTGTTAGATTAAATATGTATAATTGATTATCTGTATCTGACCAAGCAAAATGATTTATACGTTGTAATAAAAATCTTCCTTTAACAAATTTATATCCGACTGATCCTTTTGTTAAATTAGTTAGTTTCTTTGCTTTAAATATTTGTTCTTTTGATATTGCATGTTTTTCTAAAGTTTCGAAAACACCAATTTGTAAATAATCTTGTGAACTTACTTCAACTCGATTTTCTGATATAAAATCTAATACAGTTGATACATCCTCATGTTTACTTAAACCTTGTTCAAAGTCCTTAAGTAAATAAATAACAGAAGTATGTTTATCACAATTATAGCAATGAAACATTAATGATTTCCAGTAAATATTACCTCGCTTTTTACGAAGATTTTCGGTTGAATCTCCACAATACGGACATGCAAAATTTAATCGATCATATCCTTGTTTTAATCTAGATTTTTCACCATGAAATTCTGATTGTAAAACATTTGATACTCGACCAATGATTGTATTTTTTAACTCTTGTGTAAGTTGTGTATCCATAAATTTGATAAACTAAAAGCCCCTAATCGAAAAACGAAAAGGGGCTTTAATGGTTTTTGATTAAATTGCGCTATTTAACCAATTCTCTAGTTCATCATCGGATCCTGAAGATTCTGTGCTTGTTGCAGCAGCTTCGGTTTGTTTAGGTGATGGTTTTGTTTCCGCCTTAGGAGATGGTTCTGATGTACCGCTTTCCTCTGGTGTAAGTTTTCTATAAGATTCTCCAGGATTTCCAGAGATATCTTGTAGAATTGTGTAGAGTTTATCAGTTTGATCTTTAGACCACGCTTTGTAATAATAAACTCCAAGATCAGGAGAATCTGTGAGATGTGTCATAATCGCTTTACGACCTTCCTCATTGTTTTCCATTGCTACACCATTTACTTGTACTGCAGATTTTGATAAGAATTTACACTCATCATAATTCCAATAGCCACCTTTAAGCGTAACTTTTAATGAAAAATCTTTACCTTCAAAAAGATCAAATACATTACATGGTTCTGCACCAGATAATTCAATATCTTCAATTGACGGAGATGTTTGAGCATCGATGAATTTTTTCAAAGTTTTAGGATATCTGAAAACTTGTAAGCTTCCTTCCAATTCAGGACGTTGTGGATCTTTTACGATTTGAACTACTGAAAAGTAATATTCCTTTCTTCTAATTTTCTCTGCTTGTTTTTGATCGAATGCAGAATCCGATTTTGCTAGTTTCCAATACGTATCGGCAATGATAGATTTTTCACCGACAGTTGATGGACAATCAAAGTAACCGGCGTTACCTTGTGAATCCTCTAACCAATAAGAAAATTTCTTAACGATAGAGTTTTTAGGATCTTTTGGATTAGGTAAAAACCTAATTACAGATCTGTAGACATTATCCTTACCTTCGGTAGGATTTGCTTTGTAAATACCAGGACCTCGTTCGGTATCTGGTTGGTTGTTCTGAAAATCTTCCAGAGACAAGTTGAATAAATCAAATTCGCTCATAATACTTTAAATTACTTTATTAATATAACACTTTATTTCTAGATAAACACACCGTGTGAATACCGTTATTAATTATATAATGTTATCAATATAAAGTTTCAAGTAGGAGCATACTAAAAATAATTTAAAATAAAGTAGCAATATTGAAACTGACTGTCTAATAGATCATATAATAATTATCTGTTAATTCAGGTACTCTAATATAGTAAGATCAGTATAGTCCACAGTCGGTTGTTCCGGACACCTCTAGTTGCAAAGCCAAGATCAAGCATCCGAGTTGCAACCATCCCTTAAATAGCAAAGAATTGCAAAAGCATCCACCAAATCGTCGACAGGTTTAGGAATCTTATCTCCATAATTTGTATCTAAAATATATTTATGAAAAGGATCGTTAAGGAGTAATTCATCTTCACTTGTTTTAAAAGCTTCTAACATTTTTTCTTTATTAGCATTACCATTACCTGTGAAGAATTTCTTAATAGTCTTTGGAGGATATACTAAAATATCTTTCTTAGATATCCTAAGTATCTTAGACTTTAAAAATGTATTATATGTAATCAAATCAATGAATGCATTACCTCGTGACCCATAACTAAAACCTTCAATCGCAAATATAGTATCATCGTTCACGTACGGCGCAATCGCGTTTATTATATTGTATGAAAGATAATTTGCGTTATTGATTTTCCAAGATTGTTCTTGTACATAATCTAGATCTTTAGGTTTTTCTCTGATATATCCATTTATATTCATACCTAATCCATCTAGATCATTATGAACAGAAAAAGCCTTTTTGTTAAAATCTAAATTTGATGCAAAACTAAACCAATGTAATTCACCTTTATGTAAAGCACATATCGCAGTCGAGTTAATAGAAAAATCTATTGATATTAAACTCATATATTATTATTAGAAACTCTTGCCAATCTGAGCACCTAGTGCAGCAGCGACTAATCGAGAAGTTAGTAAATCGTATAAAACACCCTTTTGAATACCTAGAACTTTAGCAATAACTTTACCAACAGTTTTTCCTAAAGCAGCTCCAGTCAATCCTCCTATAATCGAACCAAATAATCCCTCATTAGTAAATTCTAATTCAAGATCATTTATATCTTTACCTTCTGATAAAAATATCGCAACGCTATCCTCAATATTTGCTTCTTCTATTTCTGATAAAGTATAATCAGAACTTTCTTGTAAAATTTTAGCTAAATTTTCAGGGCTTTGACTATCGAGATATTCTTTGAATGTTTCCATTATATTTATGTTTTTATTATATTATATATCTATTTAAATGTTGCGGTTGCACCTACCTGAAATTTATCTTTGTTTACTCGATTAGTAGGTAATAAATCTAAGTCTAACGTATTATATTGGAATGTTGCATCGAAGGTTTTAAATTCCTGTGATAAATCTGAGTAAGATAATTGATATTCACTTAAACCAGTAAATAAACAATCCATAAACATAGCAGTAAACATTAAATTACCCTCTGCATCTAATATTCTCACAGGTATATTTTCGTTAAATCTTGTCTTTGTAGTAGGATCATAATAGTATAGCAAGGTATCAAGAAGTATCCAATAATTTACATGTCCATCTACTAATTGAAATGTTACTGTAAATTCCTTAGTAAATATTTCTTGATAATTAGCGGAAGATCTCCATCTTCGATTTCTACCTGAATCAGTTGTAGAAGTTCCTAAAGAATTTGGATTAGTTGTACTTTGTTGTAAAGGATTCTTGACATCTGGCTTTACCTGCTCAACTGGAGTATAATTCATAGTAGGAATCGTAACAGTTTGTATTGTATAATTAACCAAATCCGTAACATCATTAATCATCGTTGGCATTCTAAAAACATATTGTGCATACTTATCCTTAATAGCCTTAGGAATAAATGTCCTAGGAAATTCAACTTTAAATAGATCTGATCTTGCGTTTAAAAACATATTAGTTTATTGATTTAATTGTTTATTTGATCTCCACTTCGTCGATTCTCATTAGGAAATTCGTCGAATAATTGATTATTTACTCCTTTAAACATATCAAAAAAAGTATCTTCTGTATACGGAGAACTGTTTGTTTGTTTTACGTTAGAATTTAGTAAAGATTTTCTAGGATCTATAAAGGCAGTTGGTATACCAGCATCTACCGTTATTATATCCGGGAAAAAGTTTGGTTTAATATTTCCAGTTGGAGTAGTTATAGGAGGGGTAACTGCTAAAGCTTCTAGTTCTGCAATTCGTTTTCTTAATGCTTCCTTTTCAGCCTCATCGTTAACGTCATCTTCGATTAGGAAATTGTTTTCAGATATTTCTCTATCCAACGCATTTTGTAAATCTTGTATTAAAATATTTTGTTCTTTATTAGCATTTTTTAAAGCATCAGTATCCAATAACAAAGCATCATATAATTTTTTTAATTTATCATACGCTTCGTTTATCTCATCCAATTCTTTTTGTAAATTAATGATTTTTCTATTTTCTATATCGGAAACAACTCCATCTATTCGATTAAAAATTCCAGTATATAATTGAGATTCAGCTTCGCCAGTATCAGCAGTTATAGTAAAATTATTATTATTAAACTGTGATATTTTTCTAGAATCTTCTCCTGGAATTTTAAACATAACTTCTCCACTGGATGGAGATATTGATGAGTCTTGATACATTTCGTATCGTTTAACATCACCGGAATTAGAAAAGAAATTTAAATATATCTTACCAACTCCATTTAAATCTAAAAATTTAACTATTTTCTCGGTATCTCCTTGATATATTACAAATTTTAAAAATGTGTCAGCGGAAGTTAAATTAATTTTTCCCAAGCCTTGAGCATATATAGTCTCGGTTTTACTATTACCAACGGTTCGGAATGTTACTTTATTAGTATTTGGATCTCGTTTTAAAAATGCATTTTGAGCCGTTACTAATACTTGATTACTTTCAATAAATGAAGTTACGAATTTAGCATAAGATTTTTCTTCTTTATTAACATTATCAGAAACTCCTCGATACAAGTTTACTTTTTTCTCATATATCTTATTGTAAACTTTAGGTTGTATTGGATTAGTTCCTAACGATATTCTTTGTAACACTTTACCATATTTGTAAGCATTATTAAATTGCACAGATGCAGACTTCCAAATAGATGTATTATCTTCTCGATTAAATAATCTAATTGTATAATCTAATCTATACGCCTGAGCCGATTGATTTTGGATAATAGGTCTATATAAAACAGGATCTTCATAATTACCGTCTTGAACAAATTCAAGTCCACTAGTTTTTATCCAACTAGCAGTAGCTCCGCCATTCCAAACATGTTCATATACATTTAATTCATGTAATATAATATAGTCATTATCAGGTGCATTATTTAATTGTGTAATAAAGTTATCAATTATAGATCCGTTGTAAGCAGCATATAATTCAATGTAATCTCCATCATCAGCATCTTGTATAACAGCAGATACATCGCTAAATTGATCTAATACAGGTAAATCTATTGATATTAAATCGTAAACGCTAAAATAGTTTTGGCCATTGATAGTACTATTATTATCAATCCATCCAAAATTTGTATTAATAAGAGAGTTGTATTTAGGTCCAGCTCCACCCGTTAATTTTGCTGATGGTAAATCCGCAGTTGGACTTCCTGAATAACTTGCATTTCTAAATTCTTCTATTAAATTATATAATGCAGGAACTTTGATTTCTACATAAGATGCATAATATTTTCCACCTAGTATAAATGGTTCCGAATTAATTTGTGCATATGAATCAGCTTTCCTATAAGCTAAATTGGTATGATATACAGTTTGATCTGATTGATTCTTAAATCCCATACGGAAGAAAAAACCTTCCATATTTTCGTAGTTAAATCCTTGTACTAAATGTAAGCGGATTACATCATAGGAAACATTTTGAACCGTAGAAAAACTTACCGGTAAATTTACTGAATCAGTTAAATCCGGATCATAATCATTTAATGCGGTAATTTGATCTAGCTTTAAATATCCATATTTAGATGTAGTTGAATCTATTAAAACTCCCATACGAGTTCTAACGTTCCCAGTCTCATTTACTGAATTATCGTTATTAAATATAGATATCGTTTTATCATGGCTATTCTCCATTAAATACCATGGAGCCTGAGTAGTCGTAAACTCATTTGCAGTAGACCCTTGGTTCCTATATTGATATTCTAATAATACTTGATTAGATAATTGTACGTATGTTGAGTTAGTTGCCATTATTTAAATATGTTATTTAGATATTTATTCAAATTAAACGTGGCGGAAATACCTAATCCAATTTGAGGTCCTGCTGTTGCATTTTTAGGATCTACACCAACACCAATATAAACAGACGGTCCAAATACCCAACTAGGTTGAGTTTGTTTTAAAAAGCGTTTCTTATCTAATATCGCTCCTTCTATGCTAGAGAATGTAATTCCAGGATAATCCGTCTTTACAAATATTTGATATGATTCATCTAATTCAGTTAAACCAGTTAACAAGCTTATATTTGTAATATCTCTGGTTATTGAAGTTCCTTTATCTAATATATTAAAATCATTATTCAATGTATCAATAGAGAACCTCGTATTACCATCTAAGAATCTAGAATTACCATTACCAAAATCTTTATTATATGACCAAGTTAATTGATTTGTACCATCTGGATATCGAATTACTTCGTTTTCCATAATAATAGTATCTGCCTTAATAGATGATATTATATTAGATGCGTATAAAACATCGCCTTCTAATTTTTTAATTTTATTAGATAATTTTTTGTTAATATCCTCTAATTCGTTACCAGAAGTAATATATACATTTTTTAAAGCTATTTCTTCGTTCCATTTATTCGTAACAGTTCTAATTGAATCGTTTAAAGCAATTATATTTTGTACTCCAACTTTATTTTCTAATTTTAAGTCCTGTACCTTATTACATTGCTTTAGTAACAAAAATGCCAGAACAGCAATTGCTATCACAAATATAGTATTTAGATTAGCTTTAAATTTTTCCATATCATTTTAATATTTCCATAGTCTCTAAATTAAGAGTAACATCTCCGTATTTTTCTTTCATTTCTTTTAATATAATACGCTCGTCTTCTCTTATATTCTTTATTTCATCTAGTACATTTATTCTTCTAGATTCAAGAACTTTTAATTCGGTCTCAATATTTTCCATTTCTGAATAAACTTTACCAAATTTATCTATGATATTTTTAATTTTCTTTTTGTCTTCTTTTTTAATATCCATTTTATATTATATTTGTTATTACCAAGCATTCGCAGCTCTATTCCATTTGACAGTAGCCTGACCTGATAAACTAAACCCATGAGAACCATAAAAACCATCAGTTCTATCCATCCATGTGAGCAAACCTTCTAAATTCATTCTTTCAACATAACCACTCGGATCATCATCAAGATAACTATTAAACATAGTTAAAACATTCGGATAAAATCCACCTCTTTGTTGTTGCATTCCGTATTCATTCAGAAAACCAATGCCACGATTTGATAAAACATTCACGTTTCCGGAAGCTTCCTGTACTGATAAGAAACTATTACCGGCCGGAGCTACTAAATTGTTAGAATCCGCAAAATCTTCCCCATATGATCTGTGAGCTGGTGGAGTACAATATATCTCTAAATAACAGTGTGTTGGAACGTCTTCAGAAGCACCATATCCAGCATAAATCCTCCACATAAAGGTAGTATATTTGTTAGTATTAGCAAAATTTGAATTAGAATGGGCGAACCAATTAACCTCAGCACCACGATTTTCCATATTTGCAGGTAAGTAACTGAGAACTGCAGGAGGGATACCAGTTGTATTTGTAAACGGGATTATTTTATTGCTAGTCGAATAATAAAGCCAAGACATTGATCCACTAGAATCAACATGTTGTCTTTGCACATCTGAATTGTATCCATCTGTACCGTTCAGACCTAATCCTCGTAGATTATTCATTGGTTTTACTTGACCAACATACCAATCGGTATAATATTCTCCACCACTTACCAAAGTGGCTTTATTATTGGTTAGACCGGTAAAATCTGAACTTGCATCATTAGGATTTCTTCTTCTAGTATAATCTAAATTATCCAAAAACGAAGTTATTCCTAAATTATTTGGATCTATTTTTATTTTTAAGTGCTTAACTTTAAATGTTGACGCTAATGCCGGGCTTTTATTAAATGCATTATTGGAAAACAACCCATATCCTATTCCGGGATATGTATTGTTCCAGACACTGGCTGTAGGTACAGTATTATTAGAATTCGTTTCGAATATCAATCCCATATCAATATTAAAATCAACCCAAGATAGTCCAGTTTGGTTTGATCCTTCAGGAACGGATAAATTAATAGGACTAAACCTTACCCCGGTTGTAGGAGATATCCAAGCATTTAAATGATCCGGGTTCCAATAACCACTAGTAGATCCAGAGTCTGGGAGAGTTTCTATTGTATCTGGGCCAGTCACTGCCCAAATATTAGTAGTATCGAGTAGATTAACATCTATCGGAACATCTGGTAAATCATCTATATTTTCAGCAATTGTACGTGATCCTTGAAATTTAGCATATCCAGTAGCTCCAAATGTATCCCACCCTGAAGCTGCAGTACCCCACTTAGCAAACTCATATTGTTTATATTGATATTGAGCACTAGCACCGGTTGCGCCCTTTGTGCCTTGACTTAGATAAGTAGCCGATAAGGTTTCTACATATAAATCGGTATCAACTATTTCATAATAATCAGAAGCTTTACCTTGCTCATCATATTTGTTTTTAGAATCCGTATCACTTATCATCATTACATGTGCACCAACTCCAATATCTTCACCACGTCCAGTAGTAACTGTTGATGGGTTTGCATTTGCAATGCTTGCATCAGACGGATTTGCGATTTTAGTTGATTTACCAACTCCGGAAAAACGTATATTACCAGGACCCGCACTATCTCCATTGTAATATCTTAAAACTTCGAATGAAGTAGTACTATCAAATCCATCATTGTCTCCAGTCAATAAATCATCATCAGAGGCATTAATATCATTAGGAGTAAATTTAATCTTAGGATTGATAAAATCTCCATATCTCCCAACATCACCATCAATATTAGTATTAATTAAATGTATATTTGCTCGATTGTACCTAAGATTAGTATCTACAGTTTCAAATGTAGACCTTGATTTGTATATTTTTAATGCATCTGTTAATAATCCTTTTTTTAGCGTAGTACTCGAGTCAATTTGTGCTACATCATTAATTATACCATTCTTCCAACCGGAAGAAGAGAACCGCGCATTGGCAGTTAAATTTCCTATCGCTATTTCACCGTAAGCTCCGAATTGCAATCTAGGAATAACCGTACTATTACCTTGCGTTTCTCTTTCAGCAATACCATCTGGACAATTAGTCAATAACCCAGTGCTAATCGAGAAGATTCCGTTTTGTGTCGCATCGATATAAGATTTATTAATTAAATGTCCTTGTTGGTCGCGATCATCCTCACCATCGTATGAATTATCTGCAAAATATAAATCGCTCTGAACACTAGTTGAATTATTAGTAGATGGTATATCAACTCTGGTATAATTAGATGCAGCACCCGGAATAAACGACGCAAATCTAGAATTTCTTTCTGTGATAACGATTTTATATACACATCCTGTATCAGGTTGCCATCCTCCAAGAGATGTTGATGAGGACCATTCTGCGGTTCCTATATTATCAACTGTTAGCAACACTTGTCCAGTTGAACCGGATGAGTGTCTCATTCTAATTTGACCTTCAATATCGATAGATTTTTCTATAATTGTAGAAAGATCAGTCGATGGATCGTAACTATTAGGATCTCCTATTAAAACAAAATCTTTGGAATCATAATTAAATGTAGATAAAGTCGGTGCTTTATTTCCAGTTGGTTTATTTCCTAAACCAATATATTCGGTAGCACTATCATCAAAAGCACCGCTCCCGATAAATGGCATGTCGTTATTTTGTGAGGTAACATTTTTATATTTAGCATTTGCTCCAATACCAATTCTATATTTATTATTAGGGCTTAAGAGAGTCACATCAGCCCAATAAGCAACATCTACTAAGTTAGTATTCGCTGAAACTCGTTCGGATATAATTCTTAATTGATTCGTATCTGATAAAGAAATGGTACCTGTATTAAGATTGCCTTTAGATCTTAAATGAAATCCTGGTCCACCAGCTGGAAAAATTCCAGATGTATCTGGATATAACTCAGTCTTTAATCCGGATGAAACTTCTAATAATCCACCTGCATTTTGAGGTTGATAATGACCTCCGATTAATTTAACGCCGGTTCTACCCATTAAATTAATATCATTATTTATGCTCGGATCGAATATTACTGCACTAGCATAATCCGAAAAATTAGATATATTTAAATTCATCATATCATCGATGAATATATTAGAATAACTAGACGGATTTATCGGAGTATAGCTATATGGCGCTGTACCTGACCTTGACGGTTCACGTGTTAATGTAATTCCTCCACCAGCTTTTCCTCCGGAAGTATCATCAAAAAATGTGCTATTAGATATTAAAGTTTTAGGACTTACGAATAATTTAGGTAATGTATCTGGCGAATATACTATTGATTGATTATACATTCCATGATAACCTCCAAGGTATAAAGAATCTCTTGAATACCCTGGATGCTGTGCCATACCGGTAGATCCAAAACTATCACCCTTTAATAAAACGAAACTCGTAGTGGCTCCAGCAGCACCAGCGGTTTCACCACCATCATAGATAAGACCATCTGTACCACCCGGATAAACATCCCATCCTGTACTTTCACCGGTTGGTCCAATTGCACCGGTTGGTCCTCTTAAATTTAATCCAGTCGGTATAAAGGTATCTGATATTGCATCAAATTCTAATACATCTCCTAGCGAATATGTAGCTCCTGTACAACCTTTCTGAAGAAATAAATCTCCCATAAAAAGACTTGCTCCAATTGCAACAGTTGTTCCAGTACATCCTACGTACCATTTATTTCCAGGATCTCCAATTGGCCCAATAGGACCTATAGGTCCAATGTTACCTTGTGGTCCTTGCGGTCCACCTCCTGCAAGCATCAATTGGTCAAAGTTAAAGTTAACTTTTTCCATGAATTTTTCGATACTATCGCTAAGGATTATTTCCTTTATTACTATGGCCATTTTTTCTTTTTATTTTTTCTCTAAGTCTACCTTAAATGATATTGAATAATTGTCTAGTTTAGGTATAGTATATATCAATTTAAAATTTAACGGAGAATCTGTAGATATTTTGATTTGAACATTTTCACTAATTTTATATCCCTTTTGAAGTAATTCTAAATTAGTTAAATCTAATTCAATAGGATTTAATGAATTGACATTGTTAGCAAATCGATTCTCATAAAATATTATCCTTTTAATTTTATATCTAGGAACCACATTATTTATGATGTATTGCTCTATATCGTCATCCAATCCACCTTCACCAAAACTAAAATTTGGATTTATGTACTTAATAAATTCTTTGTCTATTCCATCAGATCTTAAATATTTTATTAATGCTTTATCCGAAAATACATTAAGCCTAATAGATTTATTCTTTTGTTTTATTTTCTCTTTCCTTCTCTCAGCTTTAACTTTGACCTGTCCATCGATTGCAATTTCTTCAATATTACTTTCAATCACGTTTTCTTCAACATTAGATATATTGCTAATACCTCCAACTAAATCGTCTAATTGAATTATTGAAAAATTTTCTAACCGTATCTCATCTGGTATAGTTAACATTTTAGAACCAAAGAATGATTTATTTTCGATAGAACCTCTATATCCAATTGCAGATCTTTTGGTTCTTCTATCTAAACTTTTTTGATAATAATCAATATCCCAATTGCTTAAAAACGTATAAATATCTCTTTTGTCTATTGCGATTTCCTGTATTAAAGGATATAAACTAGGATATCCAGAAATTGAGTTTAATTTTAATATACCTTTAGGATTCTCTGTATTAACCTTGTTATAGAAATAATTTTCGATCAATCCAAATTTGGGTTCTCCTATGTTTAATTCTAAATTTCTATATTTATCAAATCCATATGTTCTAGGACCAGTTATTCCAGCGGAATCTACACCTGCATAATCTTTGAAATAAAATATATCATTAAATTTAGGTTGATAGCGGCCATTATATCTTGACATTATATTTATTACCGATCTTTTAGTTGCAGACATAACATATCCTATTAAATCCGTTTCACTATCTAAAGAATCAGGAATATCCAAATCTTCTTTTTGTAATAAATAATTAGCTTTATATGTTTCTATCGGTAATGATAGCTCTAATACTTTATCATTATACACTACAGTCCCATCGCTTTTGTATGTAATATATTCAATATCTGGTGCACCAGAATTAAATTTTTCCGCGATATTAGCGAATGAAGATTCTTCAATAATACCATTATATGCATTCAATCCACCCTCTAAATAAACTGGAACTTCTGACCAAAGAACGTTTTCGTTAAATATAGATGGTAATGTTACGTTCCATCCTAAGAATATAGGCGAATACAAATAATTATCGTTAGGAACTGAAGGATCTCCTGAGGTAAATGGAATATCATATTGCTTAATAGATCCTGCTGTAATTCGATCGTTTGATAATTTTTTAATATTTTCAATAACCCAAACCTTAGTAGGATCTACTGGATTAGGTATTGAAATTGCATTAAAGGAACCATCTTCGTTAGGTTGTATCTCAGATACAAAATTAGGATTAGTTCCGTTAGCATAATTATATGTACCATAAATATCAACATCACTTCCATTTAATTCCCAATGTTCGATAGCACCACTTAAATTAACATTAGATGCCTGGTAAGCAGTTGCACCGACAGTGGTAGGTGTTATTTTATCTCGTAACGTATATAATAATGTTCTATCTATAAAATAATCATTTTGAGATGTTGATCCTGGTGTGGCAGATCCTAATTTAGTCCAAACATCATCCATTAAACCAACTTCTATTAATAGTGTAATAGTTTTAAATTTTTCATTTTCTATGACCCTTAAAGTAACTCCATTTTCTACTAATCGAAGTACTGCCGCAAATTTGTATCCGTTATATTTCGTATTTTTTCGAAATTTAACATCATTAATATTAAAGTTTAGGTCAGTAAAATCTACACGCTCTTTAACAATAACTTTTGCACCTCTAAATAAAGTCTCTGCAAATCGTTCGTCTGTTGCGTATGCAAAAGTATTATATCGAACTGAAGATGAAACCGATGTTGAGCCAATAGTCTCTCTTGTAAAATACTCAGTAAAATAATCTAAATCGTTAATTGAAGTAGAACCAGAAACCGTAGATAATCCTAAGTCTGATGAACTATTTGCAAACGTTGCACCTATTTTTATTGGATTATTAAAATAAGAAAACGAATTTAACTTTTCCTCGAAGGACATGTACGGTGGATACTGTTGTAAATAATACCATTCATGTGTATAAAATTTAGGATTTGCAGAAAATTCTCTAAACGAAGGTCCGAAGTTAGGATATCTAAAAGAAGCATCCGCATTAAGTCTATATGGATTTTCTCTAACATCTTTACCATCATCATCATAAACCCATTTATTAATATACGGAACTACTCGAGATGCGATAGCTAATTGTTTAACATCATTTTCTTTTAAACGATCATATTCATTATATATGCTTGAATCAGTATCTAATAATTCATTTGATATACCCATTAAACCTTGAAATTCACCACCTTCAACGAATTCTGAATTAGGTCCAATCATACGATTCATCCAATACGTTCCGCTAAAAGTTTCTCCGGAATTTGCATCCGGTAAAGATGATGTTTGGCCACCAGGTCCAGTTTCTCCACCATACCATTTATACAATTCTTCTAAATTAGCATCAGCATCCTTCATATAATCAGTGTTGTAAAAATCAAAATCAAAATCTTTAACAGGATATATTGATAATAGACCACACTCATTTTCACGTAAATTAACTATAGAGCATTGATTATCGGATGTTAATAAAATATCTTTATTAGTGTCTTCGATATTTACGGTATAATAAGAATCCATATCTTTAAACCCGACTATTTGTCCAAGTTTATTCAGTATAGGTTCATCTAAATAAGGTACAACTGAATCAATTTTAGAATGCCCTTCAGAGGTAATCAAATAATCTCCTACATTCAATAAAGAGTTTGTGCTAGAATCAATCTTAATTTTAGATAATGTATTATTATTACCTCCAACAAAGTTTGTACTAGCGATCCATCCAGATAATGTAGTGAACGGTTGTGGACTGGTTTTAAATAATCCAGATTCATACTTAATATTGTTATTCGATATAAATTTAATCGCTATTTCTTCGTATATTAAAGCACCTGAATATGATTGAACTTGTATTGAATTCCATGTTTCACTGGTAGCTCTAGTATATAAAATCACTTTATTTCCAGCGACTATCGCATTAAATGGCGTTTCGGATTCGAATGTTTTGTGTAAGTTATTAACACAATCGGCGAAAGCTTTTGCAACAATATTCAATGGACCATTCGGGCTATATGAATTAGAATTGAAAGTTCCTTCGCTTAATAAAATATTAGATGTCATAGTAAATTGATCTATGAAATCTAATTGGGATGGATCATCGGCATTTGTATAAAGAATTCTGAATTGATCGTTGTCTTCTGGGTTGTTAACGAATTCTATTATACATTGAGATCTTCCTAGAGTTTTATTAAACTCTGATCTCACATAATTAATCGGCTCAGAAAATCCAGAAAAAGTCTTCCAATTAATAATATTATCATTTAACTTTAATGTGCCATAATCAAAGTTTTTATTATTTTGTATTTTATAGAAATTTTCATCAGCATCAAACACATATCCTATTCTAGGAAGATCTTTAACTATATTACTTTTAAAAAAATTATTTCCATCTATACTAGATATTGGCGGAGTTTGAGCATATACCGTTATACCATCTACACTTTCTTGGATTTGATCCTTAGTATTATCGGAATATCCGATATTATTTTGTAATGGCACTGGTAACTGTTTTGGCTGATTGAATCTATCCTCAAATAATGCATCACCGTCTATATAAAATTTGTTATATTGATTTTTGTCAACATATAGACCGAAATAACGATTAAACGTATAATCATCAGAATCATCATCATCGAACAAAAATTCTAAATTAATTATGTTAGGGTGCGCAATAGCACAAGATTGAAAACCGTTGGTTATTCTATCTTCATATTCAATTATGGTTTTATCGCTCGGCCATGTATCATAATACAATTCCTTTGTTTTTGTAGAAAAACCAGGATATTGTAAGTCCACACCTGAATATCTAAAAAATCTTCCTTTTTCGAAATTTGCTAATATCGAAGATTCTGGAAATTGTTCGTTTGATGCATGATTTCTAATATATCGACCTAAATTAGAAGCTTCTGTTAAATCGAAGCTTTGTACAATCTCACTGTTATTTAATACATTTTCAGTAAAATAGATAGGGTTACTAGTTTTATCAATCAAATTAGGATCTGCTTCTGATTCAGCATCTTTTGTATTAACTGATACTGGATTCTTTGTTTTAAATATAATAAAATAGTCAGGAATCGTTGAAGGCTCTAACCACAGTGGAGCAAACAAGGAATATTCTTCATCATACAATTTTGATGGATTTGCTTTTGCTCCGGCAGCATAAGTCGTATCGTATTGATGGCCGTATTTATCCTGAATAGATAAATGATCCTCTCTTTGATATAATGCAAACGCATCTGCCATCGAAGTTTTAATATCATTATTGTAAAATCTATAAAGATCAAAATAATAATTGCTATTTGAAGATACCTTAAACCCTTTGTATTTAGACTTAGATAATTCTCTAGTTGCATTAAAAGATTCTAAATACAAAACATCGTTACCATCAACAACAAGTTTTACGTTCGTTGTTAATTTAGGATTGGTTCTCAATAAACCAAATGATGACTTTTGTAATATTGGTTTGCTCATAAGTTATTTATCCAATTAAAAATTCTCTTCGGTTGATATAGATCCAAGTAATCCACCACCGCTATTGCCGCCTCTTCCACCACTTAAAGGACCTCGACCTCCATCCACGTTAGTAAGTTGAGGTGCAAGGAATTTAACTGTTTTTGTAAGATCGTCAACCACGTTTTCAAGATCTCTAGATGGCACTTCTTGTAATTGTAAAGATTTTGATCTATATCTTGCGGACACTTCTATATCAAATGAGTATCTTTCGTTAGTATTTGAATAAATATCTATTCCTAAAGTTTTAGTATAATTTAATTGATTGATTGTTCCAGTAGGATCTCCTCCAATATTACCAATTCCATCATTATCTTCTCCAAAGTAATCAGTCATTCTGTATTGAAATACTAAAGGAATGGTAACCGCGTTTTCAGATCCAAACTTTATAGTTTTTATCGATAATTTATTAGATCCTGATACGTTAATTGCACCGGTATTATTACTAGGTGACATGAAGAAATATGCTCCACACGAATTCGGTCCTAATAAATATTGATCCTCTTCCTCAAAGGCTAATTTTCCAACTCTAGCATCATCACTAATAAATGTTGAAGTAGATCCTGGATAATAGAAATAAGGCTTTTGTTTGCGACTTCCATCTGTTATATCGGATGCAAATAATGGAGCATATCCTGAATTTCTAACTCCACTTGGTCCAATAGCACCAGTACTTCCAGGTCCTATAACCGGAGATGCCGGAATATCATTCCATACCTTTCCGATATATGGATGATCTTTATGTACATATATTCCATTATTCCAATCGGTTATTACTGAAGTTGCAACGGTATCTGCTGTAGTACTAGTTAAAGTACCTGCCCAAATAAATTCTCCAGGTCCATTACTAGGAGTTATAGGATATACCGAAGATATTGTATATTCATCCTGTGTATAATTAGATAAAGCAAGACCTAAATTAACATTAGGGTTCGGAAATCCATTAACAGTATCTTCTGGTAATGTAGCAGCTGGATATCCAGCAGTACCTCCAGTACTTCCAGTTTGTACAATGTCTCCGTACAAATTAGCGGTTGATGTTATATTTTGATATCGAGAATTAATAAATTGTCCTTTAACTTGACTTGATTGAAACGGCAAATCTAAGAATTGATCGTATAAATTAACGTTATCTGCTGATAAATTACTAGGACCTAAAGGAACCGCATCATATCGTCTAGAAACATTGTAATCTTCATCGGTTGACGTATATCCTGTTCCACCGACTGTTGATGAATCTACAACTTGAGTAAAGTTACCATATTGTCTAGAATACATTTCTAACGAAGATGCATTAATATTAGTTAACTTCAATAAATAATTCTTAGCAATAATAACTCCTTTCTTAACGGTCAAGTCTTTTACTTGATCTCGATAATTACCTGCAAATAATTGTACTACAGTATTAGGTGATACCACGAATTCTTTTTGTTGATCGTCGATAATAACAACTTGTAATAATCCTTTTTCTCCTACAATAGATTCTTCAATTAATCTAATTCTGGTTTCAAATTCAGATAGTTTTTCAAATAAGTTAATTACATTTTGTTCATCTGATAGAAATCCACTGGCAATCGATTGTGCAGGATGTGCATAGAAAGTCTCATTCTGAGTAAATTGGCTAGATATATGTTCGCTAATTCCACGATCTTCTAAAGTTTTAATTATATCTAATGATTCTGATGTAACTTTAGCATCTTCTACGATTTTAATTACTTCATTAGTTGTTACTAACTCATCTGGAAAATCAACTCTAATAATATCTGACCAGTCTGATTCAGCCGGATTAGTAGGCCATCCAGCTTCAGATAATGATTTGATTCTAAATTCAACGCCTTCACCTTGTATAATAGGAATTTCTAATTGATTAGCATTTATCTCATCTGCATTTTCTACATTAGGAACTTGCCAAGTAAACTCACCGGTAGTTGAGTTCTTAATTCGTTTTCTAACTGGTGTTAAAAATTCTTCCCATGTAGAAAATGTACCTCTCCTAACGTTTCCGCTGTTATCAGTAAATCTAATTTGATTTGGTTGATTTGCACCACCTTCTTGACTTACATATCTATATTGTACTCGGAATTGTACTACTTCTTGAGGAAGAGTTTGTGTGGCAGCCACCGGTTTAGGTATAGGCCAAAATCCTTTAACTCGATATTTAGGTGTAACGTTAACTAAATTATCAGCCTCTGCCAAAGAAATAACTTCATCAACAGCGGATTTTAATAATATAGATGCCGATGAACTTCTTTGTATTAAATCATTTAATTCAGATTGATCAGTAGCTCTTGCAGAATCCGACGAATATCTCTTTGTACTTATATCAGCCTTTTTCTTTTTAATCGAAAGATTAAGAGAATCTAATTCGGATTTAACGCTTAATTTCTCAGATTGTAATTTCTTAATTTTATCAATCCTAGAAACATCAGTGACGTGCTTATTAATTTGTAATACTTGAAAATCAGCAGCATTTACTGCCGGTACCAAAGGCTTTACTGCAGATGTTGCAGGAGGAATTCCATCCTTAGCCATATTGTACAAGAAAGATCCAAAATCTATAACCTGTTCTTTGTAATATTGTTCTAAATTAACTTGATTTCCATCATTATCAATTATCTGTAATTCATTTGTAAAGAATGCAACTCCAGGAGACCATTCTAATGCAGGTATTTTTGAAATTGGGTTTATTGGTTTAACAAATACTACAGTATGTTCATTAAATCCTATATTAACTTGTAATTCAGTTGGTGCACTATCACCATTATAGAAGCTTAATATAGATCCTGTTGATAACAAATCGTAACCTTCAAGTAATTTAATTTCTATAATATTACCTGCTTCTAAGTCTATATTTGTTACTTGATATCTTGTATTGTTATTTGTATTATCACCAACTATAACAATGGTATCTCCAATTTTTAATTGTTGAGTCTTTGAATATTCTGAAACCGCATCATTGTAATTTAAGGTATCTAACTGTACCTTAAACTTACGTTTAGTGAACGTAGCACCATCAATATTCTCGTCTATAAGATTATCTAAAACACGTAAAACGTTGAAACTCCCATAAAATCTGATATCCCTAGGTGGGAGATCGATAACATCCTCATCTAAAAAGTATGTTATATTATTTTTAAGAAGTAATTGAAAAAAGTCTACATAATTTAAATTAGATGCCTTATCAAAAAAGTTGCTCCAAATATTTATTTTATTTTGAGTATCTAAATTTAAAATAAATCTTTGTACTTTACAACGCTCAGTATCGCTAGGAATTTGGCCAGAAAAATCAAAAGAAACGTAAAGTAATGGATTTAGAAAGCTTTCAAAAAACCAATTCGATTTAGACTCAAATTGTGTTGGAGAAGCAATACGGTTTATAGTATTACCTTCAATCTTTAGATTAGCTAGCATTATCTTTCTAAATGAACCATCTTCTAACTGAACATTAGAATTAGCATCACCAATTCCTGATATTTGCTTTATATTATTATCTAATCTATTAATTTCTGATTTTAATTGACCATAACTTGGTACAAAAACTTTACTAATTTGATTGTTATTATCGATAACTTCGATTTCAACGGTTTCGGAATCAGATGTCGTTATATCCGACAGTTTATTCATTACTTCAAGAGCATTTTGATTTACTCTCAATAAGTTATTAACGAGAGAAGATAACGAATATTTTGTACTGAAATCTATGTTAGTGTCGGCCATTATTTAATTCTTTATTTAATTACGTCTATATAAAATGTATACGATGCAGGATCCACACAAATAATATCAAGTATTGGTTTAGTTGTGACGAGATCAGCAACAGTTAAATTACCAACATTTACGCCATAATTTCCAGATCCTTTTAAGTTTTGTGAATCGGTCTTTATATTTATTTGATATGTATCGAGGTCTATGTCGTTTTCGAATACAATTCTTAGAGTTTGTCCTTTTTTCCAGGTATAATTAGTATCATCTAAATTTATTGTTAGGTTATCAAACAACGTTGATGAAGTTGCTCCAACATTCCTATAATAATTAGTGAACGGTCCAATCAAAATTACATTTCCATCAGCGGTTGCACCAGGATTAATTCCATTACTCAATGAATATTCTAAATATCCAGATGTATTTAAGCAATTTGCAAAAGTTGTGTATTCTTGATTTTTATTCTTAACTGATATTTGATTAGGGACTGAATAATCTATTGTTATTCCTTCTCCAGCCTTAACCACATCAGTATTGTAAGTTAAATTAACATTAACTTTGCCAGAAAGAATATCATTAATATTTGTAGAATTGTTTCTAATTAAATCTAACAACGTAGTATCTGATGCAAAATTTAATTGTGCATTATTTAATGCAGCCTGTAAAGCATTAACTTTTTCGTCTAATAAATTTATCGTATCTTGACTAAAATAATATTGTTCTAAATTAATTACTCGTTTTTCAATATCTATTAATTCAAGTTTTTGAGTTAAAAACATATCGGCAGATTCTTGCAATCTAACGCTGGCATCTGCAAATAAATCCATACCGAACGTTAAATCTTCTCGAATAACAGTTTCAACTCCAACATTATCATTTGATGTGTCAAACTTTAAATTAAGCTTTAATCCATAGGAATTACCATTTAATTTTGTAACTGCATTAGGTTTAAATTTAGTAAATCCTTTTAATGATGATTCTGATATTCCATTTTCGTAATCATCAATTATTAGTATGCCATATAAGTTTCTAGCAAATAATTCAGGATTAGAAACATCATAAGTATCATAATAAACTAAACATACATTAAATGAAAAATCACCACTACTAGTAGAAGCATTAAAATCGTTAATTGTATTTAACTCTGGATTATTTGTTATTGGAAAATAATTCTCAGGATTAAATTCTAATTTAGCACCTTCCATATCCGATATCAAAACCGGGATTGGAGTTCCACCGCCACCAGAATTCAGCCAAGCGGTTGCACTGGTGTTTGTAACTAATCCAAATGTTGGTCCTAACACATACTGGTTAGTTGACATATTGTCATAAAATGCATCGTTATTTAATCCAAACGTACCAAAACCGGAATTTCTTTTGTATATGTAGTCATCTTCACCTTCCCAAGTTAAACCAGGTTTGTAATTTTTATCAGCAGATGTATTAAATAATATTAATGGAGTATTACCATGACTTGTAGGTACATGTATATAAATTTCTGAATATGATTGTCCACCTCGAGATATATTATTAATAAGTTCAATATCTCCTAAATACTTAACCACTGATTTGTAATCAATCCCGGCTGAAGGACCCTCTTCCTTATAGAATCCAGCGGAATTAGCTTCATTGGTTGTATTTGCGCTTTTCCAGCGAATACCGTTTACATTCTTTAAAAAGTGCCAAAATATTCTTTCAGAACTAGTTGGCAATACATCATCATCGTATGTCTCGTTTAAGTTATTTCTACTAGCTAAGACCAATTGCTCGAAATTTAAAGCATACGATTGAAAGGCTTGCGCAAAGTTTCTGTTATTATCATTGGTAAAATCTGAAGCTATTGCGCTTGAAGCGGTTGCACCACCACCAAACGCATCTAAAGCTTGCCAAACGATAGTATTGGAACTATCAGTCGGAAACTTGACTTTAGGAATATCTAGCAATGCGTACTTAGAAAACACAAATCTTGCATTATCATCAGTGAAAGTTTTTGATATATCTTTTGCTGCTGATGCGAATGTATAAAATGTTCCGCCTTGTACTTTTAAAGGTTGTAATAATGGAGTCGCCATTTATGTCGTTTATTTATTTAAGGTGTTACTGCTACATTGTACCATTGTGCTCCACTTGGACCGTCTGCCCACCAAAGCTTTAACGGAGTTAATCCAGGACCTTCGTTAGTAAATACTAAAGTACCATTTGCCGGTGTGGCTCCTGTTGTGTTAATCGCAGTAAATCCAGCTGCAGTTAAATGCGGTAAAACCATACCACCAACTGTATCAGATGTACCTCCTGGAGATCTAAAATCCCATGTTGGATATGTTCCACCTGCAGTTAAGCTTAAGTCTTGTTTATTCAGTTCTAATAAGTTACCGATATAAAAACCATAATTATCAGTGACTTTTACGTCGCCTAATAATATGTTAATATTTCCATTATTAACTGTTAACGCATTTGTTAACCCTAATCCGGTAATAGTGATTCCGTTAGTTATTATATCATTAGCACTACCATAAGTAGCATTATCGAATCTTCCGCTAACTAAATCAAATGCAGATAAAACTGAATTTAATGCATTTTCTAATGTTTTGAAATTATCGTTGATAGTAATTCTTGATCCACTCAGAGAATCAGTACCAGCGATTGTTGTTGTTGTAATTGCCATGGTCTTAAATAATTTTTACAAATTCTTTTTTCGTTTTAGTTTTCTTGTTACCGTTTCCATCTTCAATAGTCAAGTTTATTGTATAACTACCTTTCTGTGTAAACAGATAACTGAAGTACGGATTATTATAGTATATATTCTCCCAATTTTTGTCATTTTCTTTAATCAATTCCCATGTTGGTTTTACCTTACCATCCATTTCCGAGAGACTGTAATTAAAGTTGATTTGTGTCAATAAAGGGAAGTTTTTTGTGTATTTATGTATTCTGAGAGTGTCCCATCCTAAATTATTAGTTATTGAACGTCCGCACATAGTACCAGCCATACCTCCAGTTCCTCCTAAAACAGTAGCTCCTGAAAAATAAACTTGTTGATAATCATTGCTACCGAATACTTTTTTATATCCTTGAATTTTAATAGGAGTCATTGATCCTGAACTTGGTGGTGGAAACGCCGTTGATCCAGTAGGTCCGGTATATCCGCTTGCTCCATATACAATATTCCATTCATAATCAGATATAGGTCCATTAACCACTGCCGGACCGGTTCCTCCAATATTTAATCCTTGACTCGTATTATTTAATTGACTCCACAAATCTTCGATGTTTGTTGCACCAAATGTGTATGGCCAATGTGTAGTTCCGGTTATTGTTTGTCCGTAATAACCAATCCAAGAACTAGGTCCTGGAATGTGTATAGTTCCTCCACTTGAACTAACGTCGAATATTTCTATAAAATACGGTAAATCTCCATAATTAGAATTAGTCATAGGAGCTGATTGTTGATGCTCTTTATCCGGTTGGTTAGATTCTTTAATTTCTATGATTTCATATCCTGGAGCATTTTTATATAACTTTAAAAAGTATTCATCTCCTTTACAAATATCCTTAGTTACAAATCTAGCAAAAGGATCTAATGGATTTAATGGATCCGTGTATTCTTCATTGTAATATACAATAAAGTCATTCATTATCTTATAAGCATCACCATTATTATATAATTCTATGTTTAATTCTCTGACGAATTCTTTCCATTGTTGTCTTACATTAGCGGTACCAGAGATACTCGTATCGGTAAAAGTAAATGTATCTATAATAATATTAGATTCCACCCAAGAGCTGCCGCCTATTGTTCCGGTCGGACCTCCTAGATATTGATATACATTAGTAATACCAGTAGCACCAGGATCCATATTTTTTATTATGGTTCCGTATGTAGGAGCGGTCTGTCCGACAATAACAGACAGATCATTAGCCAATTCTACATTATCAGGCTTTCCTACGAATGGCTTTTTAAACATAGCCAGTGTAAGTTGATTGATAAGAGTTCCTGATATTGTAGTAGGATGATGTATTTCTATTTGAGCTAGTTTAGGTAGCATAGAATTCCACCATAAATGGTATGAATCATTCCAATTGGTATCAGATTCTATTAAATTCCATTTGTATGAATCTATATCATATAATCCTGTTGAACCTTTAACACCAGGATCTAAAGGAAGCTTAGAAACATCATCACAGAATCCTTGATATTGTGGGTCATTCTGAGTTTGATAAAATTCAATCTTATCAAGATCATTGTATGTTAGATCTTGCATGGAAACGGCTTCATTTTCTTGTAATGGTAAATTCCAAATACTATTATACACATCCCATGTAGGAAGTTTATCTTTTTTAGGTGCAGGAACTATATCGCTTTGTCTTAAGATACTTAAATCATCCCATTCGTAATCTTCTTCTCTAAAACTATAATGGCCTATAAAATCAACGTCCTTAGTATTAACTTCTAATATTGAATTTTCTGTTATTTTTGAAAATCCTCCTAGAGAATCGTACAAATATAATTCAACCGTATAGGTTCCTTCATATTTTAATAATATAGGAAATTTTTCTCCAACATCTAATGATAACAGTCCACTATCAATTACATTATCAGTATTTTGATCGTGGGTAATAACCCAACGTAATTCATAGAAATTATTATATGCAACATTCTCCCAAGTATGTAATATTGGGTTGTTTGAAGGTCCGGTCAATCCTCCAAAGCCATCTACAAATGTAGGACCTGGTGGTTGTAATGGATTTCCTGGAGTAGCACCACCAGGAAACAAAGGTCCACTAGGACCTGATGCGGTAGGTCCAGTATATCCAGCATAAGGATTTGTAGGACCAATCGGATATGAAGAATCTATATATGAAAGGTCAAAATATGAAAAATTATTTCCAATTCCAGTACCAGGATCAGTATAATCTAATTGATTCCAATTAACTATCGATTCATCCCAATCTATTTTAAACGTACAATTCTCTAACACAAATGGAGCAGCGATATCTGCACAAGGATAATCATTAATTTTATCGATTTCTCGATTATTATTATTAAAGTATCCCATAAATGCATTCGAATAAGAAGATATTGGAGTTATATTTAGATTCGACGCTAAATTTCCAGTAACTGTACCACCAGGTGTCGTATATGTAGATGACGTAGGACCAGCAGTAACATTAATACTAGCCGTAAATCCAACTCCACTAGTAGGACCTATTATATCTTTTTGAACTGCGTAAAACCACTCATATCCACTAGGACTAGGAATTAAAACAGTAGGATCTTGACCCAATTCCTTAGCAAATTCGAAATTAATCCATGGCTCGCTTGTCTGAGATTCCCATTCAGCTATTATACCATCTACAACCTGTCCTGATGTTAATCCTACGGCCGGTGTAGAATAACTAATAGTAGATCCACTAACAGTATCCGTTATTAAATAAGTATCGCCTCTTCCTGAATAATCTACTGGTATTCCAACATGAGTTTGTGTGACTCCAATAGCATATACAACAAAATCACTAACACCAGATACGTTAAGATCTGGTGGTACTTTAACTCCTAAAAAATTATCTGCCGCTAAATTTGTAATAAGACTTGTTTTATCTTCAGGATATACTTTAAAACACGGATCAGTGTTTAATTCAACATCATCAACTCGTACTAAATCGCTCCAAATATTAACATCATATCTAGTATAATAAACAGCCTCACCAACAATATCAACAATTCGTGCATTTAAAGGTAAGAAATATTTTTTTAATTTTTGCTTTAATGCAAATAATTTAATTAAAACCTCTTCATTACTAAACGTAAACGCTTCTTCTACGATAGGAATTCCATCATCATCAAATTCACCACTATCTCTTGTTATATCGTAAAATAAACCAAACTTAGAAGTTTTTTTGTATATTTTAGATGGTATTATATTCTTTGAAGTATTCGCAGTTTTAGGTTCAATACTAAACAAATCTTCAATAGGAGTTTGTTTATATCTTATTCTTTTAACCTTTTCGGGATTGTTTCCGACGAGTTCATCTACGTTTAACCAGTATTCCTTTAATGTTACTTGATCGTAACCAAAGTATTTAAGAATGTTAATCAATGCTCGATAGGATCCAGTAAATGGAAATATATTATTCCATTCTAATAACAATTCCTTTCTTTTTGCATTCAATTTAATAAAATCAGGCAAGGCCTCGTTAATATCGCTATCATCAAATATATTAAAATCTGAATTTTTAATAGCATTACCTAGATTTTCTATCATGGTTTCTAGGCGCTCATCTTCACCTTCGGTTTGTCCATAGAATGTAATTTCAGCAATAACATGAGTAGCACCGACGCAATTAAATGTAGAATATGGATCTTCTGTTAAATATTGTGGATCAATTATTTGTAAAGTTCTTGAATACGAATCTTCAGAATCTGATTGCAATCCTACCCTTAAAGAAATAGCTTCATTATCAAATGCTATTGATGTAGATCCTTGTACTAATTGACCAGTACCACCACCTCCACTAGGTCCAACTAAATCTCCGGCAAAAGATCCAAGATCAATATCTAAAGATTCGCTTTTAACTAATTGTGGATCTGGTCCAGGATATCCTTCAATATCCCATAGAAATATTTCTTCAACATTATCGGCGGTAGATCCTGGAACGTTATCCTTCCATTGTGCAATAATATTAGTTCCTGTAGATCCAGGACACCATGGAATTAAATTAGATTTTCTAGGCTTTCGTAATCCTAAGTTTTGATTATTAACACCATCCCATACATCAGACATAATGTATATAGGTTCGTATGATATTAATCCAGCAGAAACCTCTTCTAAATAAATAGTACCCTTCCAAATATCCTTATCTTCATCATAAACAAAGTTAAGGTTATTTCCCTTCTTATCAAAGAATCTCCAGTATGAATAATTTTGCCTTTTTAAACTCATCTTAATTTATATTGATGTCATCTTTCTTTACGGTAAAATTAAAAAAATTCCTAATTACTTTAACTGAATCTATATTATTAACCATAACATTATTAATGTAAGATAAAAAATCTTTAACGGTATCATTTAAAAACATTCTAGGCATCATGGTTTTCTTTAATAAAACATCTTTTTCTCGATAGTTAAATCCTAGATTTTTCCTAGACTCGCCATAAGAATAAGAAGATTCGTATAATTTCTTAGGAGTTTTTTCGCTCATTGTTAATTAAGATATTTTTATTTTGTGCCATTATTTGATTAGCCAAGCTTTCATCGATAACCTCATCTATAATAATGTTAACCGTAGATATATTATTGTCTTTAATATTAGTCGAATAATTAACCCCGTTTCTATCATCCCAACCACCTCTAATAATAGGTAGTTCATTAAGTCCTATTTGTATATCACCAAATTTATCTAAACCTAATTGAGGATCTTCTATTACAAGACCATCATCATCATATTCTAACACAACTTTAGTTCTAATAGCCTCTTTGATAGATCGTATCTTATCAATTTTATATGTAGTTTTAAAATAATATCCATTTGTGATAGCTTCTTCGTTTTCTTGTGAAACAAATTCTATGTTAACAGAATCGACACCACTAACTGATTCAATCATTGCAACTATATCAGATTTCGGTATCTTATCTCTCCTCTGAACTCGTAAAAAGTATTCTGATAATAAGGATAAAATATCGGATTTTAAAGTATTAAAATCGAATCCATCAAAAACTCGCAAAGCAATGTTTAACGCATACCTTTTAATAATAGGATCGACGATACTCAATTCGGTTGTTACTATTTGCCTTCCACTCTTTTGTATATATGATAATAATGCTTCCTGTTCATCCGTAGTTAATTTAAAGTTTTCTTCGGGAGTTGTAAAATAATCAGCATCTGTTGATAATCTACTTTGAACATTCGGAACTAAAAATAGATAAACCACGTTATCATCGTCTATATAATCATCATCAAACGTCGTATATGCATCTACATAGGAATAATCAAATCTAGATAAAAACGCAACATAATTATCTGGATTTGCAAGAACTAAAGCTCGTGAAGTTCTTGGGGCAATCAATCTGGTAAACTCAGTTTCCTCTTCACTAGATCCAAGTACTAAAGCTTTCTCAATGCCTATATTGAACACATCATTTAAGTCTACTTCCTCTCCGATGTTATTATATCCTTTATCAAGAAATTTCCATTTTAATATATCAGATTTAGCATATAAATTACCTCTAATACCAGATGAATTAATATATTTAACTAATATTTGAGCACCGTTAGGTGGAATATATCCAAAATCTTCATTACCAAAATAAATATCAATTCCGCCATTAATTCCGGTTTTAACAATAACTCCTCGCTCATCTCTGGTTAAGTCATATAAAGAATCCACAAGTCCCATAGGTTCTCCGTTTACAAAAACTTCGACATTATCATTTTCGATCGCTTTATTAGAAGCGAAATTATAGCTTTGTAATTTTTTACCGTTTGATATTACTGATTGTTCTTCAATTTCTCCTTGTATTACCCTGAAATTATATATTGAATTTACATTTAAATCGATTTTAACCCGATCAGTTATATTATCAACTTTAATTATATAAGGTAATTGAGTATTAGTATTAATTATTTTAGTATCATTTAATAAATATATGTATGGTGCTTGTGTGTTTTGTTGTGCGTCTGTTTTAATACTTAATTTAAGAGTACCTCTAGCTGATATTACTCTTGTTGGATTATGTCCAGCAATTCTCGCTAATCCATATACGGATCTTTGCTTGAATGCGGTATAAATATTAAGTTCAACTAATGCATCTTCTATATAAAAGAATATTAATTGAGTTAAATTTTGCAAAACTTGTAGGATCTGTCCGAACGGAGATGCTGGAGTAAACGCAGCTCTTACTCTATTATATGATCTAACAAGATATTCTTGTGTTTGATTAACAAGATCTGAAAACCTAACTTTACTTTTATCTAGAAAGTCATTATTTTTATTACTGGTTGCCATTTATCAAATTAATTTTATGCTACGATTACAGAAAATTTGTTTTCTGAATCGATTATTATATCTATCTGAGCAATATCTCGAATAGTTCCATTAAAAAATTGAACATCTATCGAATATGGAAAACCGGTAGACATTGTACAATAAGTTTGAATTTGTCTATTAATTATATTTTTTAAAGCTGATATGGAAGTTCTAAATGACCAAACATATTCATCTAAACTAGCTCCAAAATCAGTATCACCCATAACACTGGTTTTTGGTGTAAATAAACAACTTTCAATTTGTTGTTTAAACAATTCTAATGTGTCGTCCATTTCTAATTGATTCTCTAAATAATTAGGATCTTGGACATTTCTATTATAGATATCGTTACGCATTGAATTTTCTTAATGTTATTTTACTCATAATCTTATATTCGCACCAACTCTCAAATCAAGAGTATCATTAGATTATCATATTATATTTATCCTTATTATTTATTATCATTTCCTGAAGTAAAGAACCAATCCATTCCTTCATCAGTTTTAATTTCATCTTCAATTTTTTCAAGAGCATTTTGACCTTCTTCTCTAAGTAAATCATAGTTGATCGTAACTCCACCAGGTAAATTAAATGAAAAGGTCCCTAGTATTCTTGATAGTTGAGTTTTACATTTAGCAGTCACATATCTAAAGAATATTTCGTCTTTAAACAAATACCCTAAAGGCAATTCTTCATACACAGTTAATACTACATCATTTTGTGGTGGTTCTCCTAAAAAAACTAATTCTTTTGAATTTGTATTAAAATTATAGCTAATAGGATGAAATAAAACATGACTCGCCAAATCAATCCAATATTGATAAACCGTAGCGTACATTAAAGCTTCAGTAGAACCATCTATACTATAAATATCCTTAAATAAAACTTTTTCTAGCGAGAAATCTGGCATACTTTTAAGAGGATCGTATAAACTAAAACCATCTTTACATTGCCTAACTCCCATAACAGAATATATACAATCAGGTAATTTCATAGTGCCATAAGCCGCAAATGAAGGTATCTTTTTAAAATTTTCTTGTGGAATTACATAATATCTTTCTTGAACCGAATATTCATATTTTTTATAGAACCATTTAGAGGCATATTTAATAATACGCCTAACCTCACCTTCTGGTACTGAAAATGGTAATGCACAGGATACTGTTAATTCTTGTTGAACCTCTGAGATGAACTCATCTTCGTTCATCATATTATCAGATATAGTTCCTGTATAAATATTCTTAAAATTCTTACTAGACATTATCTCGCTTTATTTTGTATACACCTTTGTGTAATTTATTAGTTTGGTTTCTGGTGAAATATTTGCGTTAACTCCGATTCGTCCATCTGCAATAATTCCTCTAGTAACCTTAGCCTCTATTGTTGATATTCTGCCAGAAATATAACTATCAGATATGCTACAAGTTCTATTAATATATGTATCTTCTATCTTTGAGGATTTAATTTCAGAATATCTATATAAATTACTTAGGTTCACATAAGAATCTTTTAATTTACATTCAAAAAACGAGCAATCATCGCAATTATTTATTACTAGATCGCAATTAATGAATTCCCATCCGCTGACATAATAAATTTGTCCTTTAGCTTCCTGCATCTGTATCTTTGATAGTGCGCTGTCATAATTAATTTCACACTTTCGGATGTCAGACGAAGATAATATATCAAATATTTGATCTCTAAACTGAGCATATTTAGATTTCATTATTTGAGTGTTGTTATCTAAATCGATCGTTAATTTTATATCAGGAAATTCTTTGACGAATGAATCATACGAATCATATGCATTTAAAATCTTATCAGCACCTTTGATTATATTTTTTAATTCCGTCTTATTCTTTTCAGTATATTCCGGATTAAATAAGCATTTGTATACAAAGGAATTAAATATACCAATAATATCTAATGCTTTAATAGTTTCATACTCGTAATTTTTACCACCAATATATCTAAAACAAATAGATCCATTTTTAATATCATCAAATACAACGGCATTTAAATTGTTTGTAGGTAGGATGTAATTAAAATTGTTTATGTTAAAATTTTCTGAGCGGTAAAAGCGATTTTGAGGCAATATATTTTTAATTGATTGCACATAAACCGAATCCTTTCTTTCCGGAAAGAACCTCCATACCATATCTTCATTAAATTCTAATACAAACTTTAAAAGGTTTAATTTTCTAAAATCTACGTTGATTATATTATTATCGCACGATAAAAATATAGAGGCTGTGCAAGTATCATCAGTATAACACCATTCTTTTATAGCAGCGAAAGCCTTTATTATAGTTTGACGTCCTTCAGTATAATCAGCAACTGCCGATGTAAACATATATCTTTCTTTGCCATATCCATAACCCTTTACAATATAAAACCTATCTTTCTTAGGTTCAAAATTATCAGGGTCTGAAATGACTTCAACTGGTGCATTAAAAACTTCTGCAAACTTTTGCGAAACTTTATCAATACTAAACTTACAATAAAAATCTAATTCTACTTTTAGTCTAGAAGCTCTAGTTATATGGCTATTCTGTACATTATTAAAATCCATTAAGTGGGATATTTTTATTATTTATCCCAATCAAATTTTGAAGAAAACCTTTTTAGACTCTTTATCGATTTTAATTAAATTAAGTGTAATTTCGTTACCTTCATCGATGCTTTCAACATCAATAAAATCAGGTATGTCGGAAACGTGTAGCAAACCTACAATTTTTGGCTCTAGTTCAATGAATAAACCATATCGAGTTTTCTTTCTAACAGTTCCTGTAACTTCGGATGGAATTTTATATTTATCATTAATATCACTCCAAGGATCGTAAGCGATAACAATTTCCTTTTGGGTTAATATTATACGATTATTGTGTGTAACTTCTTTGACTCTAAATGTTATCTCATCACCAGGCTTCATTTCTCTTTTATGAAATTTAGATAAGGCCTCTTCCTCTAGATCTGATTTATGAATTAATCCAGTTAAACATTGGTTAAATTCAACAAATACTCCGAACTTAGTAGTACCGGTAATAAATCCAGTAAACTCATCTCCTGAATCTATATCTTCCATTGCTTGAGGTATCAATGATTTTAAGTATGCTCTATGAGATACAACTATATAATTTTTATCTTTTGAATAGTTAATAGGAACTACATAAATTTCCTTTCCTAATAAACCTTCAAAATCTATTAATTTATTAACACCACCTAAAGATCCTGGCATAAATACTTCGATTCCTTGAATATCTAAGAAATATCCTCCATGGATCAATTCTTTTACCTTAGCTAAATATCCAACTTGTTCGCCGATTGAAGAGTAAATTTCACGATATTTAAGGTGAGTAACTACTTCTGTATACGAAGCCTCGATATCTGAATTAGTTAATAAATCAGCACTTTTAATGATAACCTCTAATGTGTTACCAACTTCAAATAAATCAAGATATTCTCTATCTTCTCGAGACAAATCTATGATTGCATCTGAAGTCCATCCAATATCAGCATACGCATAACGATCACTAATAGACACGATTTTCGCTGATACAATATCGTTTTCTTTAGGTTGTTTAATGGTATCAACCGAAGCTAATAACATATCGTAAAGTTTTTGAGATTCTGGATCCTTAGATAAAGGTTTTTTGTTACGTCCTTTAAGCTTTCTTGAATAATCTTCGTTTTCGTAAGCTTCCCAATCAAATTCGACGCTTGAGGTGTTTTGTACTTGTGTAGTAACTGACATTTATTTTTTCGTTAAAAGGTGAATGTATTATATTAATATAGTATTATATATCTAAAAGTTTTTGTCAAAAAATTTTTTTATTCTAAAAATTTTTATTATATTTATATAGTGGTATCTATTAAATGTTTTATGTGATCGCTCCAACTCCAGCACCGGTTTGAGCAGCTGCGCTTCCGGCAGTTACAACAGTAGTATTAACGACTCCGGTTTTTACGAATGTATCAACTTGATCCGCAACGGTTTCAGCTATAATAGGAGCTATTTCTTCGGACATCCATTCGCATATTGAATCGGCCAATCCATTTGACCACTCGTTTGAAGATATGTTTTGTATAACTGGACCTGCTGCAATTGAAGCTGCACCAGCAATAGCACCTATAGCATCAGCTTGTAATTTAATATTAGTTAAAGCCGTGTGTATGGTTTTTGCATTGGTTTTTGATCCATTTTTTGAACCACCGTCTAATTCTTTTCTAAGTGCATCTTTTACTGCGTCGCTTTTGAATTCAGTTTTTAATTTGGCTTCTATTCCTGATTTTAAGATTGCTTTTACTAACGGCATAATTTGTATATTTTAAAGTTTATATATTTAAAGAGTTTTAACTTCCTTTTGACTTAATTCACCAGGAGTCATTGGTGTTGTTGGTGGTGATGTTGGTGCACCTAAGTTTCCTATATGAGTATGTTTATTAAATAAACTCATCATCTTTTCACCCAAGACGAGATGTTCTGAGGCACCTTTTCCTAATTCAATCGATGATGCATGGTCAACAATAACATTTTGACATTCAACGTTAATATCGGCATCAGTTTTAATATTTATCATATTAGCTTGTGTGATATTCATAGTACCGTCATCCAACATTTCAAATATTCCGTCTCTAGACGCATTTTGTATTATGATCGATTTATCAGGTTTAATATTAATTTGACTTTCTTTATAGTCTAACATTAATCCTTTTTCTTCAGTAAAATAAACCTTAACAAACTCTTCAGTAACCGTATCATATATAAGAGAATGTGCGTTCGTATAAGATCCTGAGATTTCATCTTTAAGTTCATTAGAGATTCTCTGGTTAAACGAATATTGTGGATTATAGATATTACCACTATCGAATTTCACTTCAACTACAGATCCTAATTTTGGGACTGAGAAAAACCCTCCACCACTATCAGATCCACCGGTATTAGATGTTGATGGTGTAGCCCATGGAATTAAATTAGGTTCTAGTCCATCAAAAAAACCAAATACTTCTATACGTACTCGACCTATTTTTAATGGATCTTCGATATCTACTACAATTCCACAATATGAACCGTCTCGTACATTATCAACGAAAAAATCTTTTCTACTTATTTGCATTATTCGAATATATTAGAGTTTGGTGAATTATCAGGGTCAATATTACTTTCAGATGCACTTGGAGTAGAATACACATTACTATCTAAACGTGATTCTGAGTTTCCGCCATTGGCTGTATCTGAATAGACATTTGAATTAATATCACCATCAGTTGTTGTAGGAATATTATCAAATATCTGACCGCCAGCAGTAGTTCCGAAACGTTTATCGTTTACTAGTGATGCTCCGGCATCTAATACCTTGGTTACTAATTTCTTAGGTGTTAATAAATCATTTGCACTAAAACCATATACATTACCCATTAACAATCTATTAAATTGTCCAGAGGCAAAATCTTCTACACGATCAAATAAATTTTCCTTTATGTTATCTAAATTAGCAGCATCTTTAATTGATTTTTTAATGTCATCTAATCTTTTTTGACCCTGTTCTTTTAAATTATTTACACCTTCTTGGAATCTATTTGCTTCGGCAGCCGCATTTGCTTGTTGTGTTGCTTGTGCAGCAGCTGGAGTACTAGGATTTGAACTAGAAGTTCCACCATCTAAAGCAGCGTTATCTAGTGCTGGGATCCATCCATCCGAAACTAGGTTTTGATCCCAGAAATTATACATATTAATTTCTTCGACATCCTGATATTTAATAACAATCTTTTGTTTGCTATTTTCTGGTACAGAATTAGATATACTAGATAAATGATCAGATTCCATGTGATCTATTTCACAAAAATCAAATTTAAACATATTTCTAGTAGTACTCATAGGCAATCCCTGTCCTATATTTACATTTGCTGTGTTTGGATCGTTTATTGTTTCATTAGGTCCTGTTAATTTAGAAGTGATTTGTGCAGCGTTTCTACTAAAATTTCCTATTAAATTTCCACCAAAACCATATTCAACATCAGCCGTATCGTTGGTTACCGCTATATTGTTAGGATTTCCTATAATTCTCGCTTCGTAAACATAAATTACCATTTGAAATTGACGTAAATTTAATGGAACTACTTCTCTCCGGTATTTCCAATCGAAACAAGCCTTTCTATATAAATCTAATAAGGCAGTCATTCTTAAATCTATTGATTCTAAGCAACTAATCTCTAGTTTCTTATCAACTAATAATGGTTTACTAAAATCTCTTTTCCATGCATCATTAAGACCTCCTATTTCTTGAAAGAACCACGGAGTTTGGTTATTAATACCATGTAATAAATATAAGAATTTACTTAAGTATAAAGCTCTTTGTGTATCTCCGATACTATTAAGATACCACATTGCAGTTCCTACTGGTGCATCTTTTCCACTAGCCATTCCAGTACCCCATAACAATCCGCTATTAGGATTGTCAAAATTAAACATTATTTTAAATCCTAAAACTGTGGGATCTTGTGTCTGTAAAAACGAGTTATCTGTGTAAAATAAATTTGTTTTTACAAAAGCATTTTTAGCCGGATCCGTATATGGTGAATTTGCTGCCATTAATTATCTTTGTTTTTTGCAGGTATCGGCCATTCTCTTCGTAATAGCTTTAATGCTTGGGTAATTTTACCGCTCTCTTTATTATATTTATACACAATCTCAGATATCAAATAATATCCACTAAGAAATTCACTTTTAACTTGTTGATTAGGTCCATCATATTTAGTTTCATCCCCAGCCTCGTCTTTAGCAGCCTGTGGTTGAATGTCATCTCCTAATTGAGAATCTCTATTTTCTTGTGATTTGTTATTTAATTCACCTTCACTATATATGATAACAGGAATTCTTTGATATTTATATAATGACCAATTAACTACTTCTAATTCAACCTCTAAAACCATTTTATTAATTTCATCGGTATTACCTAAATTATTTGCGATGGCAAACATATAATTAGAATGAACATTTTCGAATTCTTCTGATGATTGCTTTCCTAAATATTTTATTTTATTATTATCCTGCCAAGTATCTTCATCGGCTCTACCTCGTAATGGAATTTTATTTTCTTCAGCCCCTGGTGTATTTAATGGAGTAATCATAAATGTTTCTAGTCCACCATTATCACCATCATTATTATTTTCATTTAAATTCAAGTATTTTATTTCTCTTGAATATCCGTTACTCATCCAAATATCTCCACTATTATTAACTAGATTATATGAAGATATTGCCATATCCGATCCAGCAACATCCTGTCCGTTAGATAATCTCAAACTCGCGTTAAAACCATCCTCAGCATCAGGTTCAGAATTAACCTGCAATTCAGTGTTAGTTTGAGAAACTCCTTTAACGGTTTCCATTTCATCCTCTTCACTAAATTGTTTATTAACATTAACAAAACATAAATAGTATTGTAAATCTATATAAGTGTCAAAAAAAGATTCATCATCTTTATATGCTGATAGTGTAGTTTGGTTTATGAATTCGTCTCGTCCTTGCTGTGCAATTATTCTAGGCATTAAATCATCCGTAGCATCTTCATTTGACGCAAATCCTAATCCCAAACCTTCTGCACATTCAATTAAATGATCGAAGGAATTTCCGGATTCAAATCCTTGAATAACATCTGCATGCATCAAAGGAATTTTCATAATACATTGAAACGTATATGTAGGTGGCTCTGCCTCATCTTCTTCAGTTCCAGGAACTGGTGGAGTTGAGCTAATTCTTTGTATATCAAAATCAATTCGTATAGGACGATATTCTTCAATAGGTCTAGGTCTTAAATATAAAGAAACTACAACCCCATCTAATGGATATTCCTTAGTAAATTTATCAGTGGTATCAGATATTGTAAATTTAGCAGTAGGTATTAATCCAGTCAGATTAAGTTCCATATCATCTAAATCCTCTTGCATTATTTTATTAGATCCTATTTGAACCATTGGATAAACTCCACCTTCATAGGACTGCTGACTCATCGTCTGATTGTTATTCTCAGGAGAACTTTCCTTCTCAGCATCTTCGCTTTCCTCGTCCTCTATGAATACCTCATCTACTTCTATCGTTGGTTCAACAATAGTTAATATATCTCTGTCTATCGTTGCCATTATATATTACTGTTATTACCTTTATTATTCTGCTTTTTCTCGGCGTTTTTTTGTGCAATTTTATTAGCCTTGCTTTTATATCCTGCAAATATTAAAGCGCCACCTTTGGTTGTTATCGCAGATTCTCCCGGCTTTAATTTATTAGATGGTGTTATTGTAGGAGATCCGTTTCTTTTACTATCAGCCAAAGCTTTTAATTTATCTAAACGATTTTGAGTAGGTTTACTATATCTACTTTTATCTATATATGCACGCTTAACTTCTTCTATTTCTTTTTTAGATGGCTTAGGTTTTTGATACGCTCTTTTTGCACCATCTAAATCAGGTATTAATAAAATATCACCCACTGCTATCGAAAAAGGATTTGATATTTCGTTAAATTTTAATATGATATCTGTGTATAGATCAGTGCCATATGCAAACATCGATATTAAATCAGGCCTCATTGCATAGTCTTCAGTTACTGTGACGGTTCGTTTAATAGTAAAATGAATCGATTGAAAATCAGGCTTCAATGTAGGTTCTGACAAATCTGTCACTACCTTTTCTTTGCCAAAATAGTTAGTTTTGGTTATTATTCTTTTAAGATTTATTAATTTTAAATTAAGTGCCATATTAAGTTGTCCATTTTGCTACGTTTTCTATTTGTCCTGCACCTCTGGCTTTATGATTAGGGAATCTTTGAGCTAAATAATTTTCTCGTTGAGTTTCTTCTCTTGCTACAGTATCACCCGGTAAACTGTTCATAACAGTACTTGGAGACCCTGGATTAGTTTGATCTCCCTGACCACCAAAATCTGGACCAACCTGTCCATAATATGCTGTTTTTACATAATCTAGCGCTGATGAATATAACCGGTCTCCATTGTTAGGAACGAACATCATTTGTATATCGTCTCTATCTCTAGGTCTTGCAGGTTTAAGTGTACAAACTACTTTTAATTTAGTGGGAAAATCGTCTTTGTCTAATGGTCCATCAAATTGAATTTCAGTACCTTCTAATATTAAATTACCTGAACTAATCATAGGCCTCGCTGGATTTCCTACCATCACATGCCATTCACCAGTATCTTCACCGGTTAATAATGCCATAGTTGCTTGTGCTTGAGGCCTACCCATTTTATCCATAGCTGCACCACCAGCTCTACTAGCGATATTACCACCAACTGTTTTAGCAGCATTTCCGATACCTTCTAATGATAATCCAGCACCACCGGTTAAATCATTTAATCTATCTGATAATCCGGTAGTTAATTTGTCCAAGAAAGTACCAAAATCTCCTTTAGCTAATGCAGTCATACCATCTTGACCAGCAATAGGATTAGATTTTCTAGCGCCACCTACATGTCTGATAGCACCTCCCCAGAAATCACCGCGATTATAGGTAACCATTAAAACATTCATCAATAAATCTAAAAAGGCAGCTTTACCATTTATTCCATCTATTGATCTAAGTTCGTATTCAAAAGTAAGTTTAAATTCTTGTTCAAAAACTAAACCACGCTTCCTGACCATCATTTTATCAATAACGTTAATAGGCCCTAAAGTCTTATTTGTTGTATTTGAGTATGGATCATGATTCGATGCACTATCTCCCTTTAACGCGGTCTTAGAACCGGCTGTGTCAGTGGCACCTAATATCTTACCTAAAAGATTTCCACCACCACCATTTCCACCATAGCCACTTCCTTGCAGAGTTTGTATTTCTGATTTAAATTCTTCCCAATTTAACTTAACACTAAACTTCATTAGATCGGCTAACTTATTAGATTCACCATCCATCCAAGTAACCATCCGACCAATGTCTGGAGTACTTTGTCTTGATTCGTTTATTAAATTATCTCCAACCGGAGTTCCGAATCTCCTAAGGGTTACCATATAGTTATTTGGAACCTTTCCATAATTTTTACAATATAAAAAATCTTCCCATGAATATTCTACCGCATTACTTCCTCCATTAGCCCGACTCCAAGCAATTAATTTAGAGGCAGTTGGATTTCTTTCTACATCTAAAGGATTCCATCCAGTATCACTTTCAAATAAATTTACTGACGTGGTTCCATTATCTGAACCGAGTGAACCATTGTAAAAGAATGTATAATATCTATTAAATAAAGATTCATTTCCTTTAAATGGACCTGCTGTAGCACCCGGTCCTCGAGCAACTTCTGCAGATTTAGTGTATGGTGTAGCTAATGAGGCAACTCCACTTGCTGCAGCATTGATTTCATAAGATTTAGCATCTCTGCCGGTAATAGGAATACTAGCCATACATTGATTATATTATTTTATTATAGGTTATATATCAAAGACGTTTTGTGAACTCATCCCAACTAATCTTCATATCAGTAATTTTACTGATAAACATTTTCCTTAAATAAGAAAAGAACTCTATATTTGTAGAAAATTTGAAATCACCTGAATAAAAATTGCGTGTAGATAATTGCTTTAATTCTGATATATTTCGTTGGATTAAAAAATCTTGAATCTTATTAAATATATCATTTAATTCGTTTTTATACCTAACGGTATAAATAGAATCAACCACTATATAAAATCGACCTTCTTCTTTATTTAAATAATTTTCTAAACTTTGAACATTTTTAATATCTTTCGGAATCCAAAAAGGTCTTGATTTTTTACCGAATGCATTTGGAAATGAATTGTCTATGAAATATTTTTTTAAGAAATTAATGTTATCATAGAATTTAATAATCTTAACTAAATACAAAGGATTATATTCATCAAACTTAATATCCTTAATAATCACTTTTACCGGCATTAATACATTAGGTTCATGTACCGAACTTATCAAAGCATGGGCAACTGATCCTTTATCTATTAATTTATGCTTTATCATAAAAGTTGATTTTTTTGAATGAGTATTTTATTAGGAGTATATCAATCCACCAAAGAGCCATTATTTCTGGTGGTGATTTTTAATCATTTTTTGATTTTTAGATCGACGATTTGTATTGTATCAAATTCTAATTTAATATCATCAATATCATCATCTTCTATAAGAATAAGTTTGTAAGATAAACTTTTTCTTCCGACAGTTCTTTTAATAGCCTGTATTATTTCTAGATCTAGATTCTCTAAGAAATAATAAATCGTCTCAACTTTTTTAGAATTAATAATATGGTTAATTCTTTTGATTATGTAATATTCAATAATTCGTCGATCAGGAACATTCTTGTAAATATCATTATTTTCTAGCTTAGCCATTATATCATGATAATTAATAATTTCAGCATCCTTACTTTTTTTAAAATTATCACTAAATTCCTTTAATGAGCAATGTACTATTACAAATTCTTTTGTTCCTAATTCCAATTCCATATTTATTTTTTTACGCTATCAGATATCAAAGCCTTTGCTATATTATTTTTTTTGGCAGCGTCTAACCATTCTTTATATTCCTTTAGATCGGCATTAAGATCCTTGATTTTTTCTTTAATATCATTTATACTAGGTTCGTAATGACTACCCCAGTTAGTATCAAATAGCAAGACTTCTTTCGAAAATTTATTTCCTAAGTCTATTCCTAAATCACTGGTCAAATCTACTAAAAATTGAATCGTAGTATTAAAACCTTTTTGGGAATCTCCATCAGTTTCATATACAGTTTTCCATTCATTTAACTCGTTAGCACCATTATAGTTATCATCGGATATTGTTTTGATAACTCCATTAGAAGCCATTTCAATCTTGATTGTTATCATCTGTTTTTTCTATTGGTTGATTAACTTGTTTATTTACACACTTAAAACATGTAACTGCTCTAACATCTTCACCACCAACTCTCACCGGTTCAGAACATGTTCGGCATTCTAAATACCATCCGAAAGATTTTTCATTCCATGCAGTGCCAGCTCTCCACTCCATAGTAAATCCCATATCAGTTACTTTTGTTTTTTTATTCATTATACTAATTTATCGTAAACATCTGAATGTAAAGACCATATTTTAATTCCATCGTACCATTCTTCGATTTTTTTATCGATATCCTTTTTAGACATTCCTTCAGATTTCATTGTTTCTCTTAGCACACCTTCTTTGTTTGCTAAATCATCTTTTTCTTTTTCTAAGGATTGTCTTAATTCATCAAGTCTCATTTGCCTTCCTTCTTCGGCGAACTGTTTTTTGATCTCGATAAATTGTTTTGTTGGCATTGTTTTCTTAATTTGCTTTAAGAAATTTCGACGTTGTCTACGTCTAGAAGACATTGTTTTACTCATCTGTTTTTGTTTTTATATATGTAAAATTTAAATTTGGATCTAATCCTTTATCTTTAACAATTCTTTTGTTTCTTTTGATGAATGTTATTAATTTGTTTTTAAAATCAATGCACTCTTCAATAGACTCGAATCGTATTTCTATATTGTTTTTAGAACTCATATTATTATATATTTAGTTCTTTTTGTACCAATCTTCGATTGCTTTAAGGGAATGTTCTTTTAAAAATTCTCGATGATTATCGATATTAGAAATGATATACTCAGATAATATATCTAAAATATTATCATCAAATGATTCGTTCAATACCGATATAAATTCCTTCGGAGGTAAATTCATCGGTATTCTAATATTAAGTTTAATAGATTTTGTTTTGGCCTTTTCTAAAATTGGAATTATAGGATTGTTAGATTTTACTGCCTTAATATTAGTAGATTTCTCTAATACCTCTGGTGTTATTTCGGTCGATTTGTGAATTATTTCGTTACCGCCTATAGATAGAATTTCAGAATCATGTGTTATTTCTATTACAAATTCACCAATTAAATTCTTGTTACATCTCCTTCCGCTCTCGAATGTAAGAAATTTTCCTTCAGATTTTAATAATATTTCTAATTCACCTAGATTATCTCCTTTAATCCACTGATAGCGTTTAATATCTTCCATATGTATTATATTTTAATAATTATATGAAAAAAGAATTAATGAGTTTCAATCATTTCTATTTTGAATTATCTCGGTAATGATTGACATACTTGTAACGGATAAAGAATGGGTCCACATTTTTCAGTATCAATTAATAATTCAAGACAACCAGTTTCTCTATTCTCACACATTCCCATACTTAATATAGGACCACAATCGGTTTCGCAGTCATAGAAGTTAATATCGCTTCCAACACCAGGTATTCCTTGATCACCTTGAGCACCAATTCCACCCTTAACACCTTGTACACCTTGAGCACCATTTGATCCGTTAGAACCAGCAGCTCCTTGTGCACCATTACTTCCATTAGAACCAGCTCGACCTTGAGTACCTTGAGCACCGTTTGATCCGTTACTTCCAGCAGCTCCTTGTGCACCTTGTAAACCAGTTTTTCCAATTGCTCCTTGTGCACCTTGTGCACCATTTGATCCATTTGATCCATTACTTCCGGCAGCTCCTTGTGCACCATTTGATCCGTTACTTCCAGCTCGACCTTGAGTACCTTGAGCACCATTTGATCCATTACTTCCGGCAGCTCCTTGTGCACCATTTGATCCATTACTTCCAGCTCGACCTTGAGCACCTTGAGCACCATTACTTCCAGCAGCTCCTTGTGCACCATTCGATCCGTTAGAACCAGCATCACCTTGAGCACCAGCAGCACCTTGAGCACCATTCGATCCATTAGAACCAGCAGCACCTTGAGCACCATTCGATCCATTACTTCCAGCTCGACCTTGAGTACCTTGAGCACCATTCGATCCATTAGAACCAGCATCACCTTGTGCACCATTTGATCCGTTAGAACCAGCTCGACCTTGAGTACCTTGAGCACCATTTGATCCGTTACTTC
>Ga0222719_10000057_pt1 | contig 99085 bp, 90 predicted proteins | sample C33_34DmetaG_FD_165039 | JGI IMG/M metagenome (GOLD analysis project Ga0222719, IMG submission 165039) | Estuarine water microbial communities from San Francisco Bay, California, United States - C33_34D | ecosystem: Environmental > Aquatic > Marine > Unclassified | place: USA: California... | reverse complement strand
TAGAGGATCCTTGGATGGAGTCTGAGGAGGATATGTGGCGCTGGACAGTTTCTCCAGAAAATGCTCCTGACACCCCAATTTATATCAACCTTGAATTCAAAAAAGGAGATATCGTTGCAATTGACGATAAATTAATGTCTCCAGCAGGGATTTTATCCCATTTAAATAAAGTTGGTGGCGATAATGGTATAGGGAGACTAGATCTAGTAGAAAATCGTTACGTTGGAATGAAATCTCGTGGTTGCTATGAAACTCCCGGAGGCACGATCATGTTATATGCACATAGAGCTATTGAATCCCTTACTTTGGATCGAGAATCGGCTCATCTCAAAGATAGCTTGATGCCCAAGTATGCAGAAGTAGTTTATAACGGTTATTGGTGGTCACCAGAGAGGTCAATGTTACAAAAACTTATAGATACCACTCAAAAGGTAGTCAATGGGATTGTTAGGCTCAAATTGTATAAGGGAAATGTAGTAGTAGTAGGCCGAAAGTCACCGGATAGTTTATTTGACGAGCGGATTGCTACTTTCGAAGATGACGATGGTGCCTATGATCAAAAAGACGCAGAAGGTTTTATAAAACTTAATGCTTTACGTCTCAGAATTGCAGCCAACAAAGGGCGAAAACTGGATTAAATTTTATATTAACAAGTTTCTGTCCCCTTTAGAAATTTTCCGAAGAAGAGAGTTGCCATGCGTTTATTACACACTATGTTGCGCGTTCGAGATCTTAAGCGATCGATTAAATTTTATACTGAAACTTTAGGTATGAGTCTTATAAGATCCAAAGACTATCCTAGTGGAAGGTTCACATTAGCTTTTCTTGGTTATGGATGTGAATCTGAAAATTCAGTACTTGAGTTGACTCATAATTGGGACAAAAAAAATTATGATCATGGTGATGGTTATGGGCATATCGCTGTAGGTGTCGAAGATGTGTATGAAGCTTGTGAAAAAATAAGGTTAGCTGGAGGAATTATTGACCGCGAGCCCGGCCCTATGAAATTCGGTGATACTATATTGGCATTTGTGAAAGACCCTGATGGCTATAAAATTGAATTATTGTCTGAAAATTAAAATCAATAATCTAGGTAATTGAATGAGTATAGTTTTTCTCAATCATAAGTATATTCCTCTTGAAGAAGCTACAATATCGCCAATGGATAGGGGATTTTTGTTTGGGGACGGGGTCTACGAGGTCCTTCCAAGCTATGATGGCCAAATAATTGGGTTTGATTTACATATAAATCGTTTAAATACTAATATGTTTGCACTAGATATCAATTTAAATTGGCCCCATCAAACATGGCTAGATATCTGTAAGACGCTTATTAAAAAAAACGGTTTTGGAAGTTTGGGAATATATCTTCATGTAAGTCGTGGAGAAGAACACAATCGCTCACATTCCTATGAAAATGGAATTAATCCAACAGTTTTTGCTTTTTCTTTTAAAATATCATCTGAGCAAGAAGTCCATAAATATAAAATCACACCATATAAAGTAAATACCAGTCTTGATCTTCGCTGGTCTCGATGTCAAATAAAATCTACAGCATTGCTCGGTAATGTCATGCATTTTCAACAAGGATATAAAAAGGGCTTTGATGAGACATTATTATTTAATGATAGCGATGAGTTGAGAGAAGGAACTACCTGCAACGCTTATATTGTTGAAGATGGAACTGTTATCACTCCTCCATTAGACAACCATATATTGCCAGGTGTTACTCGCCATATCTTATTGGATTTATTAAGAAAAGATGGTTCTATTGCAATACAGGAGCGAATTATAACTAAGAAAGAGGTTTACTCTGCAGCTGAAGTATGGGTGACAAGCTCCTCTAAAGGTGTAATTCCAGTAGTAGAGGTTGATGGAAATCTTATTGGTAATGGTGAAATTGGGAATGTGTGGTTGTTAGCTCAAAAAATTTATTCTCATGGTAAGAAGAATTATTAATGTTAATTGATGCTAATAAATCAAATTTAGCTTATTTGTGAATAGTAAAAAAACAGATATTTGGGGGTTTTAATTCCATTATGGCTCGTCCAGCTAAGGCTCTTATTGATCTAGATGCCCTGAGATATAACTTAAAGGTTGCTATTGGTCTTTCTCAATACTCAAAAATTATGGCAGTCATCAAAGCCGATGCCTATGGTCACGGCGCTATAGGTGTTTCTAAAGCTCTTTCTGATAATGTTGATGCTTTTGGTGTTGCCTCTATAGAGGAAGCTATTGAGCTTCGTGAGGCAGGAATAAAGACCCCAGTCCATTTGCTTGAGGGCACATTTACTGATGATGAGATCACTATTGCATCAAAAAATAACTTTTCTATCTCTTGTGTTAATCAAAAACAAAAAAATGCCATAATTGAGGCTCAAATTTCTGTTCCCCTAAATGTATGGATTTTTGTAGATACTGGAATGCATAGACTTGGTATCACCCCTGAAGAGCTAATAAGCACTTATAAAGATCTCAGCGCTTCTGATAATGTTTCGGACAATATTATTATTGCGACACACTTCTCTTGCGCTGATGACTTAGAAAATGATTTTACATCAACACAGCTGTCCCGTATAAAAAATGCCATGAAAGATCTTTCTGTTAATACAAGTTTTTGTAATTCAGCAGGTTTGATAGGGTGGCCTCAAACAAGAGCAGATTGGAATCGACTAGGTATTATGCTCTATGGAGGGTCACCTTTTTCTGTTCCTAAGGGTGGGGCAAGCAAATTGAGGCAGGTGATGACTCTTAAATCTGAGATAATTGCTTTAAGGACTATAAAAATTGGTGAGACGGTAGGGTACGCTGCTACTTGGAAGGCCGATCGTCAAACAGTTATAGCTACAGTCGCAATAGGCTATGGAGACGGATACCCGCTTAATGCATCAAATGGAACTCCTGTATTGATTCGCGGGAAGCGTTGCCCTATGGCAGGAAGGGTTTCTATGGACATGATAACTATTGATGTTACAGACCTGCCGTTAGTTGAGCTAGGCGATGAAGTTATTCTTTGGAGTAAAGATCTATCTATAGATGAAATAGCTAAATGTGCAGGAACAATTAGCTACGAATTATTAACCCGAATGCCAGCTCGTACAAGGCGTATATATATAGAAAAAGATATTAGACGATAAGCCCATAATCTCTATCAAGAACTTCTATTATTTCAGCTTTAGGATTTTCTGATAACAAAATCTTTTCGCCAGTTATTTTTTCGGCTATCTGGGCGTATGTTCTAGACACCTCCATAAGAATTTCTTTTGGAAGTTTACTATCTCTAGCTAGTGCTTCACGCTCACTAATTCTATCCTTGTTCAATAGTATATCTGAATCCGGAAAATGATTTAGTAACAGTTGACGAAACACCTCTTTTGAGTTCTCAATTATCTTACCCTTCCTATATGACGGACCATCCCAAATCCTTGAGGAGTCTGGTGTTCCCACTTCATCCATATAAATAAGTTTTTCATTTCCTCTGTCATCTTTTACGTAACCAAACTCAAATTTAGTATCAACAAATATTTGATCTATTTTAGCTAAACTAGAGTTTATAACCTCAAATCCTTCCTTGAGAAGTTTTTCATAATGATCGATATCAGATATATTTTTGAAATTTAGAGATTTATAGTTATTAAGAATATCGGTTCGAGTGATGTTGACGTCGTCAGCTTCAGGGATACCAGATAAGCCTGTCAAGACCCCTTTTGTGGATGGGGTGATTAATAGTTCGTCTAGTTTTTGATCCTTCATCAGATCATTTTTAAGCTTTATTCCACAAAATTCACGTTCCCCTTTGGAATAAGATCTCCACATTGAACCAGTAATATAATTTCTACAGATAGCTTCAATCATCACTGGTTTTGCTTTTTGAACTATCCAAACAAAAGGGTGTGGAATATCAAGAATATGACTATCAGCTAAATTTTTTTCACTAAACAATTTGAACCAGTAATTGGAAATAGCGTTCAGTACAGCCCCTTTACCTGGAACACCATCCATGCCTTCCTCTCCCTTCCAAATACAATCGAAAGCTGAAATACGATCACTTATTATCATCACTGCCAAAGGTGCGTCTGTTGCGACCTTATAGCCCTTCAGTTGAATTAATCTACGACTATCTTCAGCTGTTAAAGAGTAAACAGATCGAACCTTGCCACTATGAATTGGGCTATCTGTTCTTATTGGCAAATCGTCATTAATAGCGAGTATCTTATCGCTGAGCAACATTGTTGGTCACCTCGTATGTATATTTATTGGGTTATTCTTATAAGACTGATAATAAATAATAAAATCTATCGAGCTTTATAGATTGTTAAGTTTATATCAACTAGGCCTTACTGCATATTTGCCACTGCCTTGAAGAAAAATTATTATCGCTGTTAGGAAATAAAAACCCTGAAGTTCCAGTTCCCAGCCACCATATTGATTTAGCTCAATTAAGTGATGGGTATGAAATAACATGATTGCAAAAACCATATTTACGGTAATTAAAAATGCTGCAGTGCGTGTATAGAAACCAATAATCAGCATTAGCGGGGCAACCAATTCTCCTATGTAGACACCGTAGGCTAGAAGGGAAGGAAGACTGAATTCAGCCAGGCGATTCCCAAAAAATTCAATAGATGATGGATCTATGACTTTTGCGACACCATGAAATAGCATCAGAAATCCAAGAGATACCCGGAGGATTAGTTTGGCAATCGAATCTTTGTTGAACATAATTTTACCTTTTATTTTAATAGGGTGTTTTACTATAAATGATAGTTTTATTCAAAAAGAGAATTTTTACCAGAGTCTTTTTTGATTTTAAGACCTCTTTGATTACTTGGTGGACATATCACTACAATGTATCATGTAGATCAAACTTAATTTAAAAGTATTTTTTTGGATTCTCCGGAGATAAAGAATGATTATTAAGCCAAAAGTTCGCGGGTTTATGTGTATCACTGCACATCCATCCGGCTGCGACGCTAATGTAAAAGAACAAATTGACTATATAAAGAAACAGCAAACTTTTGATGGACCAAAACGGGTATTAGTTATTGGAGCCTCAACCGGTTATGGCTTAGCTGCAAGAATTACAGCTGCTTTTGGCAGTGGTGCTTCAACTCTGGGTGTTTTCTTTGAAAAACCGGGAGGCGAGAAAAAAACAGCTTCAGCTGGTTGGTATAATTCAGCGGCTTTTCATAAGTATGCGTCATCAGAGAGCTTATATGCCAAAAGTATTAATGGCGATGCCTTTTCTGACGAAATAAAACAAAAAGTAATTGATAGTATAAAAGCAGATTTAGGTCAAATTGATTTGGTTATTTATAGTCTTGCTTCCCCGCGTCGACAGCATCCAAAAACTGGTGAAATTTTTAATTCAACTCTTAAGCCTATTGGAAAGGATGTAACTCTTCGAGGCATTAATACTGACAAAGAAGAAATACAGGAATTTAATTTAAGTGCTGCTAGCGAAGAGGATATAGCACAAACTATAGCAGTCATGGGTGGTGAGGATTGGAGCCTCTGGATGAAATCACTGAATGATGCTGGCGTCTTAGCAAAAGGAGCTTCAACCTCAGCATTTACTTATGTTGGTGAAAAAGCCACATGGGATTTATACTGGAATGGAACAATTGGTCGTGCAAAGCAAGATTTAGATAAAAAGGTTAAGAATATAAGCAAAATTTTAGCTCCTATCAATGGAACAGCTAGAGTTGCAGTATTAAAAGCTGTAGTTACTCAGGCAAGCTCTGCAATTCCAATAATGCCACTTTATTTATCTTTATTATTTAAAGCAATGAAAAAGAGAGGCACCCACGAAGGCTGTATCGAACAACTTTATCGTTTGTATACAGAATGCCTTTATTCTGAATCACCACGCCAAGATGATGTGGGACGTCTAAGAGTTGATGAGCTAGAAATTCAACCCGAAATACAAAAAGAACTATCTAATGCTTGGTCTAATATAACAACCGAAAATTTACATGAATTGACAGACTTCAAAGGGTATAAGGAGGAGTTTATTAAGTTATTTGGTTTCGGGATTTCTGGTATAAATTATGATGCTGAAGTAGATCCAATAGTTGATATAAAAAACCTGTTATAGATTTAAAGATAGTTTATGAAAATATGTTTAATTTTCGAATAAAATTTAGGTGACTGATGAATGATCAACAACTTACATGGAGGCATTTCCATCCCAAATTATGGCTTACATGGTTTGGCTTTGGATGTTGGAGACTAGCTGTTATTTTGCCCTATCCATTAATGGTCTACCTTGGACGTAAACTTGGCCTACTGATGTATTTAATTGGAGGATATCGTTATAAGGTGGCGGAAAAAAACTTAAAGCTTTGTTTCCCTGATATATCTCAACAGGAACAAAAAAATCTCTTGCGCGCTAACTTTATCAGTTATGGGATTGCATTTTTTGAAGTTGGAATAGCTTGGTGGTGGCCTACAAGTCGACTAAAAAAAATTACCCACGTAGAGGGTGTTGAACATATAGACAATCTTAATGGACGTGGTGCGTTGCTTATGGCTATTCATCATACAACTTTAGAAGTTGGAGCTTCTGGGCTCATGATAGAGCGACAAATTGATGGAATGTATCGCCCACATAAAAATATAGTGTATGACTATATACAAAAAAAGGGGAGACTTAAAAGATCAGCTGATGCCGATGTGTATACTCGAGACGACGTTCGTGGGATATTGAAGGCACTTCAAAATGGTAAAATTATTTGGTATGCGCCTGATCAAGATTATGGACCCAAACAGAGTGTATTTGCGAGTTTTTTTGGAATACAGGCTGCAACGGTCACTGCTACTGCCAAGTTTGCTAAAGTTGGTAAATCAGCTGTCTTACCATTTTCTCATATCAGGCTTCCTGGTAATGAAGGATATAAAATTACTGTGCATCGACCATTAGAAGGTTTTCCAGAGAATGATGAAGTTTCTGATGCAGAAAGAATTAACAGAGTGATTGAAGAAATGATTTTACAGCAACCAGATCAGTATTTATGGGCGCACCGGCGGTTTAAGACTCGCCCAAAAGGAGAGAAGAGGCCATATTCAAAAAAAAGGGGTTAAAAAATACCTAAAAAAATTCATTTAATATTATGAATCAAATGCTTGTTCTACTTCGTTATGGTCAGTACCATGTCACGGTCAATCCATTAACGGATATCGAGGAAATAGATGATTACCGGTAGTATAGTTGCTTTGGTAACACCAATGATCCCTAACAGTCTTGAGGTTGACTGGGACCGCTTAAAAGGCCTGGTTGAGTGGCATATCCAACAGGGTACAAATGCTATTGTGGCAGTTGGAACCACAGGAGAGTCGCCTACACTGGACGTCCAAGAGCACATGGCTACTATTGCTGCTATCGTTGAGGATTCGTCTGGACGAATTCCAGTGATTGCAGGCACTGGGGCTAACTCTACAAAAGAAGCCATTGAGTGGACGCGACGCGCACAAGAGAGTGGCGCCGATGCTTGTTTGCTGGTGGCCCCTTATTATAACAAACCTACTCAAGAAGGCCTTTATCTACATCATAAGTCTATTGCTGATTCAGTTGACATCCCACAAATTTTATATAACGTACCGGGGCGTACTGCATGTGATATTCTCCCGGATACCGTCAATCGCTTAGCTTCTATAGATAACATTGTTGGTATAAAAGATGCAACTGGTGATATGGAAAGAGCAAGAAAGTTAATTGAAATATGTCCTTCAGACTTTGCTATCTACTCTGGAGATGATGCAACAGCACTTCAATTAATGTTATTAGGTGGACATGGAAACGTGTCTGTTACTGCTAATGTTGCTCCAAAACTAATGGCAGAAATGTGTAAATTAGCAATAGCTGGAGAAAAAAAAGAGGCAACGGATATCAATAATTTTCTTGTGCCAGTCCATGATGTTCTGTTTTTGGAATCAAACCCGATTCCGGTAAAATGGGCAGTAGCTCAAATGGGATTAATCCAAAACGGGATTCGATTGCCTCTCACAGAATTATCGGATGATCTAAAAATAGAGGTTTATGAGGCGCTTAAGGCTACTGATCTTTTAAAATAACTAATAGAGTATTCAGAAAACTGGAGTTAGCTGATGTCAATAGAAATTAAACGGATAGTGTTGATTGTAATTTTATTTTCCATTGTTTCTTGTAGCAGTATCGATGACATCAAAGATAAAAATCCAATACGTAATCGTGCAAATGATTATTTGCATTCTAGGGAAATTTTACCTATGGAGGCACCTGCTGATGCGGCGATTGGTGAGTTATATATTGTTCCAAATATACCAGTCGCAGGACTTCCTAAAAAATCTTTCTCTGCCCCCAGACCTCAGCCTTTATCTGTGAACCTTTTAAAGGAGTCAGTAGAAATATTATCATTTTCTGGAAAACAATGGATTGCTATCAATAAACCGCCTGCAGAAGTATGGCCAAGACTCAGAAGTATTTTAACTCGAAGCGCTATTCCTACTGCAAAAATGGATCCACCAAAAGGCATTCTAGATACTGGATGGTTGCAGTTCAAGGATGATGAGAAATATAGCCATAGATTCCGTTTTCTTATCTCTCCAGGCGTAGGAATCAGTAGTAGTGAGATTAGGGTTACTCAGATGCATATATTAGCTGGTCAAGAGGATTCATTGACAGAATGGCCATTGAATTCTATGAGTCTCTCCAGAGAAGAGGAGTTTACTAAAATAATAGCTAACACTTTAGTATCAGATGTTACCGGAAACTCTGTTTCCTTGCTTGCACAAAATATTGGTGGAGAGTCGAGAGTTAAAGTGGTTATTCCCGAGAATGAAGAGCCATATATAGAAATGAAGTTGGGGTATGCTCGTAGTTGGGCATCAGTGTTGAAGTCATTATCATTAGGTGGCTTCTCTGTAGTTAGTGATGATCAAGCGAGTGGGCAATTATCAGTAGAGTTTACCGAGATAGAGTTAGTAACAGAGGATGAATCTTTACTTGGACTAGTTGGTAATTTTTTGGATTCTCGAAGTGCGGAAGATCAGTTAATACCCGCTCTTGAATACAAGGTAGCGGTTACTCAAAGCTCAAATAAAGTTATAGTGAAAATTTCGAACAAAAACAACATTCCCCTTGATCAGCTTATGAAAATTAAACTATTGAAAATCATACGTGGAAATCTTAGTTAATTTATGAGATTTTCTTCTATCGGTAGCGGCAGCAAGGGTAACAGTACAATTATTGAGCATGATGATACTGTTATTTTGGTTGATTGTGGTTTTTCTCTAAAAGAGACTGAGAAAAGATTAAGTATTTCGGGCCTAGCCCCCTCAAAAATAAATGCTATCCTAGTGACCCATGAGCACTCAGATCATATACGCGGTGTTTCTTCTTTAGCAAAAAAATATAAAATACCAGTAATGGCAACTGCTGGAACAAGTAAATTCTTAAGAAACTCATCTGCACTGAATTTAACTTATATTGACACACAATCAGATTTTCATATTGAAAACCTTACAGTAACTCCCGTGCTAGTACCACATGATGCTAGAGAGCCAGTTCAGTTTATTATAAGAGGTGGCTTGCTAACTTTTGGAATTTTGACTGATGTTGGCGCTATAACAGAACATATTATAGAGCTTTACCAGTGCTGTGATGGCCTTATGATTGAGTCGAATCATGATGAGGATATGTTACTTAATGGTTCTTATCCAAGATCTTTAAAAAATAGAGTGGGTGGCGACTGGGGCCATTTAAATAATAAACAAATGCTATATTTTTTAAAAAATATTAAGCTTGAACAATTACAAGAATTAGTTATAGGCCATATTAGCGAGAATAATAATAGCGTTTCATTAGTAAAGGAGACTATTTCTGAGATATCTAAACAGCTTTCATCTGTATCTTATGCCACTCAAAATGAAGGGTTTGATTGGATACGGCTAAAGAGCTAAATTTTTTTAATTTATATCAATATTTAGTTGTATTATAGCTCTTATAACTATATGTTTTTTTGCGGTTTTTTTTAATTTACATACCTAGGTTTTCCACAATTATACATATTGTTCAATATATAATGTTTTACAATATCGCTAAGTCATTGATTTATGAATTTAATTTATTAAGTCATTGATATTGTTATATTTTTATAGTTGATTAAAAAACAACCAATCTAACTCTACCTCCCAAACTAAGTGGATTCTATAGATTTTTTTTTAAGTAATACACAAAGTTATCCACAGATTTTGTGGGTAACTTTTCATGCATACAAAAAAGATGTTATCTGTAATTTGATGTAGACTTTTTTCCTTTGTTTTTTATGAGTTTATATGGTCTTTGATCGATAGATTAAGTATTGGTATTTCATAGAATCACCTCCTAATAATTTAAATGTTGATTGGATATCAATTAATTATTAAAAAATGTATTGTTTGACTCTTATCAGCTAATTTCGAAGTCAGCTGGTATTGAAAGACGGATTATCATATGAATGAAGCGGTTCTTCCTATATCTGTGATGTTTTTTGATGGCCAAGAAGACCGAGCGTCTATGCTCGCTGCGAAGCTTAAATTACCATTATTGGCATATAGTAAATCTAGCAAAATACAGAGCAATTTAGCTTTATTAGTTAGTAATCATGGATTAGAAATTATACATCTAGGGAAAAATTCACCTGGACCCATAAAATGTAATTTCGCTACTGGCTCGCTAAATTACCGGCGTTTGCATGGGGGAGGAAAAAATCAGAATCTTGCAAAAGCGATTGGTATAAAAGGTATTAAGCAGAAGCTTTATATCATGGATGTCACCGCTGGCTTGGGCAGAGACGCATTTATTTTAGCCTCATTGGGTGCAAAAGTTATGATGCTTGAGAGAAATGACATATTGGCGGCTTTGCTTGCTGATGGTATTTACAGAGCGAGTATGACAGAGGGAGAAAAAGGTGATGATCTTAAAGAAGTTTTTAAGCGCATGACACTTATAAATAATGACTCTATTGATTATCTTCATACTCTTGAAAATATATCTATACCCGATATTGTTTATATTGATCCCATGTTTCCACCCAGACAGAAATCAAGCCAGGTTAAAAAGGAAATGCAGCTATTACAAAGGTTGATTGGGCCAGACGAGGATTCTGATAAGCTTCTTGCATTAGCCAAAAGTAAAGCTAGATACCGAGTTGTAGTTAAGCGACCAATTTATGCAAAGTTCTTATCTGATCAAGAGCCTAGTTATTCTTTGAAAGGTAAATCTACAAGATACGACATATATTCAAATAAAAAAATTCCTGACTGATTTTCTGTATTTGAATTTAAATTAAACATCAAACTAGTAGTTTTTCTAGGATTCGCTGATATATGTAACTTAGGCAATCTAATTCTTTGATATTAGCGCATTCGTCAACTTTATGGATGGTGGCATTAACAGGACCAAGTTCTAAAACTTGGCTTCCATAGGGTGCAATAAAGCGCCCGTCTGAAGTGCCACCTGCTGTAGATAATTTAGTTTTTAAGCCTGCCACCTCAAATATACTCTCTTTTGCTGCATTTATTAGCTCTCCTTCTCCGGTAATGAAAGGCTTGCCGCTTAAAATCCATTTTATCTCATAGTCTACATGATTTTTTTGGAGTATTTTTTCTGTCCTATTTTTTATTTCATCTTCAGTAATTTCAGTTGAGAAGCGAAAATTAAATACTACTTTAGCCTCACCCGGAATCACATTGGTCGCTCCAGTGCCAGCATTAATATTTGATATTTGAAAGGTTGTAGCTGGAAAATAACTATTTCCGTCATCCCAGTGTTCTTTAACAAGATCATCTAAGGCAGGTGATATTTTATGTATAGGGTTGTCCGCTATTTGAGGATAGGCGACATGACCCTGAATACCTTTTACAATTAACTCACCATTGAGTGACCCTCTTCGCCCGTTTTTAATTATGTCTCCGGTTATTACTGAACTAGAAGGCTCACCAATAAGACACCACTCAGGAATTTCATTTTGACTTTTCAGATATTCAACTGCTTTAACTGTTCCGTTTAAAGCGGGCCCTTCCTCGTCGCTAGTTATAAGAAAGGCAACTCTACCTTTATGTTCGGGATATGTGGATATAAATCTTTCGGTTGCAGTTATCATTGCGGCAAGAGAACCCTTCATATCTGCCGCACCCCGACCATAAAGAAAATCTCCGTCTAGAGTTGGCTGAAAGGGCGGATAACTCCATAAATTTGCATCACCTGTAGGTACAACGTCTGTATGCCCGGCAAAACATAATGTCGGACCTACATCACCATGAACTGCCCAAAAATTCTTTACATTACCGTAAGGTAGATTTTGAATTTTAAAGCCAGATGACTCTAACCGACTTATCATTAATTTCTGGCAACCAGCGTCTTCTGGTGTTGTAGACTTTAGCTTTATTAGATCGCAAGCCAGTTTTATAGTTTCGGAACCGTTGTGCGATGGTGTATACATAAGCTTAGACCTTGTATATTTTTTATAGAAAATTATTATAAATAACGTGCTTAGTTTGAGTTATGTAAATCATCATTTAATACAACTGCTGAGTCGTTAGTTAGACACTCCACAACACCTGTTTGAGAGTTTCGTCTGAACAGAAGATCATTTTTATTTGCTAAATCGCGGGCTTTCAGTTGAGCTATTAGTTGCCCTTTATCATCTATTAATTTAACTTTTGTACCTGCAGTTATATAGAGCCCTGCTTCAATTGTACAACGATCGCCCAATGGTATACCAAGCCCGGAATTTGCCCCTAGTAAACATTTGCTTCCAATAGTGATAATAATTTCCCCACCACCAGACAAAGTTCCCATGGTTGAGCTTCCCCCGCCTAAATCAGAACCTTCTTTAATAAATACACCTTGAGATATTCGCCCTTCAATCATGCTTGTGCTCTGTGTTCCAGCATTAAAGTTTACAAATCCCTCATGCATTATAGTAGTTCCCTCACCAATATAAGCTCCAAGCCTAACTCTTGCTGTATCAGCTATACGAACACCCGAGGGAACAACGTAATCTACCATTTTTGGAAATTTATCGATGCTGTTTACAAGTAAAGTTGAACCACTCAGTCGTGCTTCAAGTTGACGATCACTGAGCTCTCTTATATCTATGGCCCCTTGGTTTGTCCATGCGATATTTGGGAGAACACCAAACATTCCATTAAGATTGATACTATTTGGTTTAACAAGCCTGTATGACAGTAAATGTAGCTTAAGGTATGCCTCTTGGACAGAAGTGAGCTTAGCATCATTTTCTAATATAGTAATTAATGTTGGTTTCTTTGAACCCATAAGTCTTTTAGATAATGCGGATAAACTGTGTTCTTGTATCTTTAAAAATTCATCTGAGAGTTTTTCGAGAAGGGAATCATTTAAAGAAAAAATATGATTTCCACCTTTATAATTAAGAATTTTTTCTAATATACATAAAAATTTATGGTTAGGGTTCAAAATCGGTTCTGGGTAAAATATCTCCAGCCATTCCTTCTTTTTATTTTGCGTCCCAATACCCAAACCGAGGCTAAATAATTTCATTATTGTTATTTCCTGAGTGAAAACTCATAATTTAATTTATAAAATTTTAGAAGAAAAAATAGATTTATATTTATCTGCTGTGAATCCAACATAAATAGTATCGTCAACATCTAGTATAGGTCTCTTTATTATTATTGGTAGCTTAAGCAGCAGATCGGTATTTTTTTCTTCTAGAAATTCTTTTTGCACTTTCAATGAAAGCCCTCTCCAGGTGGAGCTTCTTTTATTGATGATCGCTTCAACTTTTGATTTGAGAAGCCATTTTTTAAGCACCCCTGTGTTAAACTTATCACTTCTAATATCATAAAAAATGTACTCTATATTAGACTGCTCCAACCATTTTCTTGCTCTACGGACTGTGTCGCAATTTTTAATACCATAAATTTTTGTTATTGCCATATTTAAGCTAGCTGAGAATAAACTTCGATATATGATTATAAATATATAGCAATATACTTATCAAATTTTAATGTAAATACATCATCCTTTTTTTATTTTTATCGGTTTTTTTCTATTTGGGTATAATTTGGTGCAGATTTGACAAATAGTACCATCGCAATTCCACGCAGAGCAGAACTCCCTGCCAAAGTAAATGAACTGAAGATGGAGTTTATTCCAACTGGATTTTGGGAAAAGTGTCTTCAAGTCTTTTTCTGTCTTATTGACGCTTTTGCCATTCGTTAATCCCCATCTTTGAGCAAGTCGATGTATGTGTGTATCAACTGGAAAAGCAGGGTGTCCGAAACCTTGCGACATAACTACACTCGCTGTTTTATGACCAACACCAGGCAGGGTTTCCAGCATTTCCATACACTCTGGTACTTCACAATGAAATTTATTTACGAGAATATTTGATAGTTCATGTATGGCTCTAGATTTTTTTGGCCCCAGACCGCATGGTCGAATTATTTCATAAATAGTTTGAATTGGAATTTTAGACATATCTTTTGGGTTATCCGCAATCTCAAAAAGTATTGGTGTAACTTGATTTACACGAGAGTCTGTACATTGTGCAGAGAGAAGCACTGCTACTAGTAAGCTGTAAACATCCTTATGAGCCAGAGGTATGGGTATAGATGGGTATATTTGGTTCAATTTGAGGTGTATATATTCAGCCCTCTGTTTTTTTAGCATTTTTTATTTTTTCTTGAAGATATAATAAATTGTTTTATTCTTTCAGCAGCCTCTCGGCATTCATTAACTGGAGCTACGAGCGCTATTCTCACGTAGTTTTCCCCAGGGTTTTTATTTTTTGATAGCCTGCCAAGATATCGACCAGGCAGGACAGTAACATTCTGTTGTAAGAAGAGATTCTGGCAGAAAATTTCATCACTACCTAATTCAGCTGGTGAAATATTCATCCAAAGATAAAATCCTCCATCTGGAATATCAAGAGGCAATGTAGCTCCTAAAATTTTTTGAAAATCATTGAACTTTTGTCTATATTTTGTTCGATTTTCTTGTACATGTTTTTCGTCATTCCATGCCGCAATACTTGCTAGTTGAGTAGTCAATGGCATAGCGCAACCATGATATGTTCTGTATTTTAAAAATTTCCCTAAGATATCAGCATCTCCAGCAACGAAGCCTGATCTCAGACCAGGTAAATTAGAGCGCTTTGATAGACTATGAAACACTACACATCTTTTATAGTCATAGCGACGAATTTTAGAACAGGCTTCAAGTAACCCAGCGGGTGGTTTTTCTTCGTTGTAATATATTTCAGAGTAGCATTCGTCACTTGCTATAATAAAATCATATTTGTCGGCTAACTTTATGAGCTCGTGCATTTTACTATTGCTGAGCACAGCTCCACTGGGATTTCCTGGAGAGCATATATATATTAATTGGCAGGTCTTCCAGATTCTTTCTGGTACAGAAGTGAAGTCAGTCAAGTAACCAGTTTCTTTATCACAGTTCAAAAAATATATATTAGCACCCGACAAAATAGATGCCCCTTCATAAATTTGATAGAAAGGATTTGGCATTAAAATAGTTGGACTGCTTGATCTCTCGATAGTGGCTTGAGCAAAAGCAAAAAGGGCCTCCCGCGTACCATTTACAGGCAAAATCTGTGATTCAGGATCAATGCTGTTGAGGTCAAACCGACCTTTCAGCCAGTCTGCCATTGCCTTCCTGAGCTCAGGAGTTCCTTTAGTGCTCGGGTAAATAGACACCTTATCCATTGAAGCGGCGATTGTCTGAGCAACAAATGCTGGTGGAGAATGTTTTGGTTCACCAATTGATAAGGGAATATTTTTGAGTGATTTCGGCGGTTCGAGTCCAGAAAAAAGTGCAGAAAGTCTCTCAAAAGGGTATTGTTGAAGTTGCTCAAGATCAGTATTCATAAATTATTTTCTATAAATTTTTCAATTCCATAGACTCATTTTTTGGAGTGGTGCGCCTTCTATTTCTTTCATTACTCGGGCATCAAGTTCATCGCATATTGCTTGCACTAGTTGCGAGCAGACAAAAAGGTTACTCAGGGGTTTATAGTTCGCATCTACCAAATGAAAAACATCTTCGACTCGTTCTCCGAGAGTTGATATTTTTGCATTTATAAGCTGGAGTTTGAATTCCATAAAAATTTGACCTAAACATAAAAGCAAGCCTGGCCTATCAGGCGTAATTACTTCAAGAGTCGTAGATAGACTAGATAGATCGGTACTGATAACTACATTAGTTGTTGTGCTAAATTGTTTGAGACCTTGTGAGATCCTTCTAGATGGATAAAAAATAGTTTGCTCAGGGTTAAGAAAAGCTTCGTTGAGGGCATTTTTAATTTGAGAAACAATCTTAATATTTTGTCCGAATGGCTTATCATCTTGATTTACGACATAGAAGATATCGAATGCAATTTCCTTGACCTGCTTATTTAAACTGCCACCTAAAGTTGTATGTAAGCTTGCATCAAGAATTCTAAGTTGAAGTTTGTCAAGTGTCGATGCAATTACTGGAAAGACTTTATACAGTCCATTGGTCCCTATGAATATTTGTGTAGCAACCGGTGTTCCCAAACCTTTATCTTTTATCAAAATTATAGGTTTATTTTCTTTATCATTTTCTAATATAGCCTCTGTATATCGTACAATATCATTCGCATTTTCTCTCAGGAAAAACTCGTCATCGAGGCCAGCCCATATTTTTTCAACAGTAATTTTAGATGATTCGTTGATATTCTTAATAGCTTCATCTTTAGTATTTTTGACCCATTGTTCTCGGCTCTCTGGGTTTTCAAGGCCACGGTTTAATGCTTTTTTTGTTTCATTATAAAGTTGGCGCATCAACGCCGCTTTCCAATTGTTCCAGAGATCTGGATTTGTAGCAATAATGTCTGCGACAGTTAAAACTAACAAATAATCCAGCTTTATTTGGGTGCCAATTATTTTGGCAAATTTATGTATTATATCTGGATCAGAAATATCAGATCTTTGAGATGTACTAGACATTAACAAGTGATTCTCTACCAGCCACGCAACTAATTCTGATTCAGTTTTTGACATATAATGTCGTACGCAAAATTCAGCAGCATCCACTGCCCCTAAAACTGAATGGTCGCCCCCTCTTCCTTTGCCAATATCGTGAAATAGGCCAGCAATAAAAGCTAATTCAGGCTTCGGTAAATTTTTATATACATAAGCAGTAGTGGGGAACCTGTGGGTTTCTTCAGGTTTATCGAAACTACGCATATTTTCTATTAATTGAATTGTATGTGCATCTACGGGATATTGATGAAACATATCATGCTGGGTTTGTCCAATAATTGCACCAAATTCGGGTAAATATCTCCCAAGTATGCCGTATCTTGTCATGCGTTTAAGCTGAGTAGTCATATCATATGGGGAACGCAATAAACGTAAAAACAACAGCTTATTATTAGGTGAGCTCCGAAATGACTCATCGATTAATTTTCGATATTGACGAATCTGCCTGATGGTGGTTGCGCGAATACCGACAATTTTATTATTTTCTGCAGCCAGGCAAAAAATTTCAAGGAGCGCAGATGGATCTTTACTAAAAACATGATAATTGGTGGTTTCAATATAGCCATTATTAACAATAAATCTTTGATTTAGTCTAATTTTTTCCCCGCTTTTTTTATTTTGGAAAATTAACTCACTTAAGCACTGAAACAATGTATCAGTCAATTCTCGAACCGATAGAACTACTCGATAGTAATCCTGCATGAATTGCTCTACACCCATACGTTTTTCGCCATCTTTATATCCAAACAATTTTGCAATCTTACGCTGATGATCAAATAAAAGTCTTTCTTCTGGTCTACCTGCAATTAGATGCAAGGCGTAACGGACCCTCCAAAGAAAATCTTGATTTCTTTTTAGCTGAAGATATTCTTCAGGCGTAATAAAATCATCGTTAATAAGCTCTTCTAATGAGCTTGCCCCGAAATGCCTTTTAGCTACCCAGTTGATAGTTTGGATATCTCTTAGTCCACCAGGCGCTTCTTTGATGTTGGGCTCAAGGTTGTACTCAGTGTTGCCATGCTTAGCATGGCGATTGGTTTGCTCTGAGAGCTTAGCTTTAAAGAATTCATTAGATGGCCACAACTTAAGTGGCCATATTCTATCTGGACTGGTTTTCTTAAGCATATTTTTCCTAATAGCATCTTCACCACATATAGTTCTTGTTTCCATTATATTGGTTGCGATAGTCACATCTTTTTTTGCAGCGTTAACGCAATCAGAGATTGATCGGACACTATGACCTATTTTTAACTGTATATCCCATAAGAATGCGAGGAAGGCTTCTATATTTTTTTGATACAAATTTATTTTGTTTGAGCTAACCAGTATCATTAAATCGATATCCGAATGAGGATGAAGTTCTCCTCTTCCATATCCTCCAACAGCTAAGAGAGATATTTTTTTATCCCATTCGAACTGACCCCAGGCATATCTGAGAATGATATCGATGAAAGAGGTCTTTGCTTTTAATAAATCCGCTGTTTTTTCTCCATTCTTAAATTTTTCTTCAAGGCTAATTTCAGCCTCCAGAATAGTATTTTTAAATACTTGTATAGTATTTCCACGACTTAATTTTTTTGCAAAATTTTGTTCGTTGAATATATTAAAGTTAACTGGACCTGCCTTCATCTTATTCATCAGAAAGACTCTTCGCTGCGAGCAGTTAAAACCTCAACTCCATTGCTAGTTATCGCGAGCGTATGCTCCCATTGGGCGGATAATCTTCCATCGAGGGTTTCGACAGTCCACCCATCTTGTTTTACTTTGGTTTGGTGTTTTCCTGCATTTATCATAGGCTCGATTGTAAAAGTCATACCTTCTTGCATTACAAAACCTGTATCAGGTCGGCCATAATGAAGTATTTGCGGATCTTGATGAAATTCTGTGCCAATACCATGACCACAATAGTCTCTAACCACGCTATAATGGTTTTTTTCAACGTGATATTGAATGATGTGCCCAATATCTCCAAGGCGTACTCCAGGCCTTACAATAGATATCGCCTTGTATAAACTTTCTTGACATACATCTATTAACCGTTTTGCATGGCTAGGTATTGCCCCCACAAAAAACATTTTACTAGTGTCCCCAAAATATCCATCTTTAATCACAGTGATATCTATATTTAGAATATCACCATTCTTAAGAATTTTTTTCTCTGATGGTATTCCATGACAAACCACTTGATTGACTGATGTGCAAATAGATTTTGGAAAACCTTTATAGTTAAGCGGTGCTGGTATAGCTTTTTGTTCATCAACTATGAAGTTATGGCATATTGTATTTAATTCTTCAGTTGATACTCCGCTAGAAACATACGGTTCTATCATTTCAAGAACTTCTGCAGCGAGCTTTCCAGCGATACGCATTTTTTTTAGCTCATCCACACTTTTTATATGCACTGACATGTCATTTACCAAACGATTACTTCTAACTCTTATTATAATATAGGATTGCGTATTTCAATAGAATATTTAGCTGACTTTTAAAATGACATATCAGACTACAAATATGTTCTATCGAATTAATGTTCAATTAATTCAACCCATATCTCCATCTAGCTTTAACACGGATCGTTTAACCAATTTTCGTTCACAAATTAACTAAATTATGTTATAAAGCACATCGCTGAAGTCTCGCACTATAGCTAACGATACACATATATCGACACACATTTCAGGGTGCCTAATGATTGATGGGTTGAATTGTGGGGTATATGGAAGCCTAACCCTAATAAAAGGAATTAATATGATCACTGTAAGCATGAAAGAAATGTTGCAGGCTGGCGTCCATTTTGGACACCAAACTCGCTACTGGAATCCAAAAATGGATAAATTTATTTTTGGGTCTCGTAATAAGATACATATATTAAATCTGGACCATACTGTTCCAGCATTTAATGAAGTGCTAGAAATCGTTCACAAGATTGGCTCTAACAATAATAAAGTTTTATTTGTTGGAACAAAACGTGCAGCACAAAAGGCAATAGCCGAAAATGCAGTTCGCGCAGGTATGCCTTTCGTTAGTCATCGCTGGTTAGGTGGAATGCTAACTAACTACAAAACAATACGTGCCTCTATCAAACGTTTCCGTGAACTTGAAGAGCAAAGCAAAGATGGAACATTTGATAAGCTAACAAAAAAAGAAGCCTTGATGAGAACTCGACTGATGACAAAGCTTAATAATTCTATTGGTGGCATCAAGGATATGGGCGGGTTACCAGATATACTTTTTGTTGTTGATGTTGACTATGAGCGTATTGCGATACAGGAAGCTAATAAGCTTGGTATACCAGTTATCGGTATTGTTGATACCAACAGTGATCCAGACGGTGTTGATTATGTAATACCTGGAAATGATGACGCTACTCGTGCAGTTAAATTATTTTGTACCGCTATTGCTGATGCTATTTTGGATGGAAAATCAGAAGCTAACAAAGTTGTTGTAAAGGATGAATTTGTAGAGGTTTCAGAAAAAACTGAAGTAAAAGTAGAAGAGAAACCTAAAATAAAAACTGAAGTAAAAAAGAATGCTGAAGTAAAAGAGAAAACTGAGGTAAAAGAGAAAACTGAGGTAAAAGAGAAAACTGAGGTAAAAAAGAAGGTCGATGTAAAAGCAAAATCTAAGATAAAAGTAAAAGATAAAACTGAGGTAAAAGAGAAAACTGAGGTAAAAGAGAAAACTGAGGTAAAAGAGAAAACTGAGGTAAAAAAGAAGGTCGATGTAAAAGTAAAATCTAAGATAAAAGTAAAAGATAAAACAGTAGCAAAAACACCAAAGGTGGCAGCCGAAACAAAAACTACAAAAGTAACTGCCAATGATAAAGAAACCGATAAGAAAAAAGAGAGCGTTGATACAGAGAATAGGCTTGAAAAATAGTTTTTTTTAAATTAAATCGATGAGGCTTTACCTCTGAAAAGAGGGCAATGTTCTCTTTTTTCGAATTTAAACAATTTAAATTTAGGGGAAGATAATGGCAGCGTTTTCTACATCTATGATTAAAGATCTTCGAGACCGCACTGGTCTCGGGATGATGGAATGCAAAAGAGCTCTAACAGCTTCTGATGGAGACATCAATAAAGCAATTGACGATCTTCGAAAATCTAGTGGAATAAAAGCTGCAAAAAAAGCTGGCAGAATAGCAGCTGATGGAATTATTGCGGTAAAAATTTCTGAAGATAATAATTACGGTGTTATGATCGAAGTAAACACTGAAACAGATTTCGCTGCTCGTGATGATTCATTTATAGGCTTTGTGAACGAGTCGCTTGATAAAGCTTTTAATACTGATAAATTTATATTTGAAGAATTTATAGTGAACATGGAGGAAGCTCGCCATGCTTTAGTGCAAAAAATTGGAGAAAATATCAGTATTCGTAGAGTTGAAAACCTCAGTTCCACTGTTGTTGGCAGCTATATACACAGTAATAAGCGTATAGGTGTTATGGTTGCATTAGAAAAGGGTGATATAAAAGTTGCAAAAGATGTTGCTATGCATGTTGCAGCCTCAAATCCTCAAGTCGTTAAACCAGAGGATATGCCAGATTACTTGGTTCAAAAAGAAAAAGAAATTTTTGTTGCTCAGGCCAAAGAGAGCGGCAAATCAGATGAAATTATCAATAAAATGATTAATGGCCGAATAAATAAATTTCTTTCCGAATCTAGTCTAATTAATCAACCATTTGTTAAGAATCCAGAAATTACCGTTAATGAGTTAGTAAAAAATTCAGATGCTAAGATACTTTCTTTCACTAGGTTTGAGGTTGGGGAGGGGATTGAAAAAATCGAAGTTGATTTTGCAACAGAGGTTGCTGCCCAAGTTAATGCAGCAAAATAGAAAGGAGGCTTTAGCCTCTTTTTTTTTGTGATTATTTTTCTAAAAAATTGCAGAACAACATAAGTTGACGTTACTGTAGATAAAATAACTAATTTCGGAGTCACATATGCCGTCTTTTGGAGATAAAAAATATAAAAGAATTCTACTTAAGCTCAGTGGTGAAGAACTAATGGGTGAAGAAGGCTTTGGTATTGATCCAAGGATTCTAGATAGAATGGCGCTAGAAATAGGACAGCTTGTAGGCATTGGTGTTCAGATAGGTTTAGTGATTGGTGGAGGTAATTTGTTCAGAGGGGCGGCACTAAATGCTGCTGGAATGGAGAGAGTCACCGGTGATCATATGGGTATGCTGGCAACAATGATGAATGGCCTAGCTATGAGAGATGCCCTTGATCGAAATAATATCTCTGCACATGTTATGTCTGCAATATCAATGAGTGGTGTGATGGAGCAATATGATCGGCGTAAAGCTACACGTTATCTGGATAGTGGAGATGTTGTAATCTTCTCAGCAGGTACTGGGAATCCTTTTTTTACTACAGATTCAGCGGCATGTTTAAGGGGTATTGAGATTGATGCCGAAATTGTCCTAAAAGCAACAAAGGTTGATGGAGTTTACTCTTCAGATCCTTTATTGGATAAAGATGCAACAATGTATGAACATCTAACATACGATGAAGCTTTAGAGAAAAAGTTGGGTGTAATGGACTTAACCGCTATTTGTTTGTGTAAAGAGCATCATATGCCCCTGAGAGTCTTTCGAATGGAAAAACCGGGAGCCCTTTTGAATATAGTTGTAGGCGGTGACGAAGGAACTTTGATTGAGGAAAAAAATAATGCTTGATGACCTAAAAACAGACATTGAAGTTAGAATGACAAAGAGCATTGGTGCTCTATCAAATGCTTTTAACAAAATTCGGACCGGAAGAGCACACCCTAGTTTATTAGACGGCTTGACAGTCTCTTACTATGGTTCAGATACCCCTTTATCTCAAGTTGGAAACGTCAATGTTATTGATGCTCGAACTTTATCTGTCTCTGTTTGGGAAAAAGATTTAATACCTGAGGTAGAGAAAGCAATACATAAATCAGATTTAGGATTAAACCCATCAACAACCGGAGACCTGATTCGTATACCAATGCCACAGCTGACAGAAGAAACTAGAAAGAACTTCATTAAAAAAGCACGCTCTGAGGCTGAGAGCGCTAGAATCTCTATAAGAAATGCCCGCCGCGAAATTTTATCCAATGTAAAAGATTTGCTTAAGAAGAAAGATATCACTGAGGACAACGAGCGTCAGATTCAAGAAGATGTTCAAAAAATTACAGATAGATATATCAAGCAGGTTGATGAAGCTCTACTCAGTAAAGAGTCTGATTTGCTAGAAATTTAAGATAGAGTCAATGCATGCCTAACCATACAAAAATAGAACCGCTTCCCATCAACCATGTTGCTATTATCATGGATGGCAATAACAGATGGGCAAAAAAAAGGGGGCTAAAAAGAATTGATGGCCATAAAGTCGGAGTTGAAAGGGTTCGTGACATTCTCAACATTATGAATAAATACGATATTAATATGCTCACACTTTTCGCTTTTAGTAGTGAGAACTGGAAGCGACCTAAAAGCGAGGTTCTTTCTCTCATGTCATTATTGATCAGTTACCTAAAAAAAGAATCTAAAAATCTCATAAAGAAAAATATTAAATTAAGGATAATTGGTCGAAGAGATAGGCTCAGCCTAGAAATCAATAGGCTAATGCAGGAAGTAGAGGCTGCTACAAAAAATGGGAAGCACACTTTGGTATTAGCCCTCGATTATGGTGGAAAATGGGAGATTTCTGAAGCGACAAAAAAGATTGCCCAACAAATCAAATCTAATCAAATAGAGCTTGGTGATATTACTGAGGATGTGCTCTCTAAAAATATGTGCATAGAGGACTTTCCACCACCAGATATATGTATAAGGACTGGTGGAGAAAAAAGGATTAGCAATTTTTTATTGTGGCATATGGCTTATACTGAATTGTATTTTACAGATTGTTTTTGGCCTGACTTTGATGCTGAAACATTTGATAGCGCAATTCTTGACTACCGGAGAAGACAGCGACGTTTTGGTAAGCGGGGTGAAGCATCATCAGGCAAAGGTAAATAAGTGTGCTCAAACAACGAATTAGTACAGCTGTAATTATCTCTATAGTATTCACTGCAGTGCTATTTTTTTTTAATGCTGACGCTATTCTTTTTTTCTCAGCTATCGTAATTCTTTGTGCTGGCTGGGAGTGGGGCAATTTAGCTGGCCTTCAATTTCCTTACATAAAGCTTTTATATTGCTCATTTATTTTAGTAATAATAGCCTCACTAAGTTTTTTGATGGGTGCCGACAGATCCCCGCCAACGCTCATAGGTACAGGAAAATCTATTCTAGAGTGCTTAATTCCCTGGTGGGTACTTGCTATATGTTGGATAAACAGCTATCCAAAAGGTGCTATTTTTTGGAGAAACTCACTTGTAAAAGGTATTATTGGTTTGCTTATTCTAATTCCAGTTTGGCTATCCCTATCAATTTTAATTTCTCTAGATCATGGAAAATTATTAATAGCTGGGGTAATTATAATCGTCGCTTTATCTGACATTGGAGCTTATTTCGTAGGGAAAAGGTTCGGTAAGCACAAACTGTCTAAAAATGTAAGTCCAAATAAAACCTGGGAAGGATTTTTGGGTGCTATTATTGTAAATACAATTTTCGTCACTTTCATAGGATTCTTTTTAAAAACAAATCTAATGAACATAATGATATTATTTTTATTAGTTATGATTACAGTGCTCTCTTCTGTAATCGGAGATCTTTTAATCAGTATGTTTAAGCGTCATCGTGGAATAAAAGACAGCGGGAATATTCTTCCAGGTCATGGAGGAATTCTAGATCGCATAGATGGACACACTATGGCTTTACCAATTTTCACTTTGGTTTTTATTTATAGTAATTTTCAACTTTAAAAAAAGTTATAATCATTTATGCAAAAAATTACAGTTTTGGGAGCGACAGGTTCAATTGGTGTGAGCGCCTTAAGTGTCGTTTCTCAACATCCAGATAGATTTAAAATTTTCGCTTTAAGTTGCAACGTGAGGGTAGCTGAATTAGCCATTCAGTGTAAGCAATTTAAGCCGTCCTTTGCTGTGGTTTCAGATACTTCGATGGCTCTAGAGCTCAAGGAGCTGATAAAGGCTTCTTCACCAGAAACTGTTGTGCTCGAGGGAGTTGATGGTTTAAGTAAGATAGCTAGTGATCAATCAGTTGATACTGTCATAGCAGCAATAGTTGGAGCAGCTGGGCTATTACCAACACTAGAAGCGGCAAAATCTGGTAAGAAGATTTTGTTGGCAAATAAAGAAGCTTTAGTTATGGCCGGTTCTTTATTAATGGATGCGGTAAATTCAAGTAATGGCGTTCTTTTGCCGATTGACAGCGAGCATAACGCTATATTTCAATGTCTGCCCCATGATTATGCCTGCTCAAAAGAAAGTGGTATCAATAAGGTTTTATTAACAGCATCAGGCGGTCCTTTCAGAACTCGAGACCTAAATAACATGTCTACGATAACAATAGGTGAAGCTTGCTCTCACCCTAATTGGAAAATGGGTAAAAAGATATCAGTGGATTCTGCGACCATGATGAATAAGGGGCTTGAGCTTATAGAGGCTTGTTGGCTTTTTAGTCTTACGCCTGATCAGATAGAGGTTGTTGTGCACCCTCAAAGTATTGTGCATTCAATGGTAGAATATTTAGATGGTTCGATTTTAGCCCAGCTAGGTAATCCTGACATGAGAACTCCAATTGCACATGCCCTTGCTTGGCCTCAAAGAATTTCCTCTGGAGTAAATAGTTTAGATATTTTTAGTGAAATTCAATTAGATTTTGAGCCGCCAAACTTGGAAAAATTTCCCTGTTTAACGTTAGCAATAAAAGCTGCTAAAGCAGGAGGTAGCGCACCAATAACTTTAAATGCCTCTAATGAAATAGCTGTAGATGCGTTTCTTAATAAAGAGATTACTTTTTCAGAAATAGCAGGAATAGTAGCGCTTACATTGAAGAAGGTAACATTAACAAACCCAGATACGCTTGAAGCTATTCAAATATGCGATAAAAAATCACGAGAAATGACCTTGAAATTAATCTCTAAGTATTTTAAAAAGTAACACTATACAGAGAGAAATTTAATTTTTTAACAGGAGCTTAGATGGACTTACTTGTAACAATTTTTTATACACTACTTGCCCTTGCTGTATTGATATCATTTCATGAATTCGGACATTTTTATGTGGCCAGAAAATGTGATGTAAAAGTTATTCGTTTCTCCATTGGCTTTGGTTCTAAACTTTACAAGTGGAAGGATAAAAAAGGAACCGAGTTTGTTCTATCAGCTTTACCATTGGGTGGTTACGTAAAGATGGTAGATGAAAGAGAGGGGTCTGTATCTCCAGAGGATCTACCTCATGCATTTACCCAGAAAAATGTTTGGCAGAGGATGGCCATTGTAATTGCTGGCCCAGCCGCCAATTTTCTATTAGCCATATTGATATATTGGGTGTTATTTTTGAATGGAGTGACAGGCATCGTTCCTGTTGTTGGATCACTTGTACCTGGCTCCATTGCTGAAATAGCTGGTATCAAACCAGGACACCAAATTATTGCTATTGACGGGAAGCAAACCCCTACCATCCAAAAGCTGCATACACAGTTGATAAATCGTATTGGAGAGTCAGGAAAGATAAATTTTACAGTTAAGTTCTCAGATAGCCCTGAAAATTATAATTATAGAGGCAATTTAAATAATTGGATGTCTGGATCTTCAGAGGTAAATCCACTTGAGAGTATAGGAATAATATTATTTTCACCAAAAGTTCCCCCCGTAGTTGGTGTAGTTATACCAAAAAGTCCGGCAGAAAAATCAGAATTAAAGCAAGGAGATTTGCTGTTGTCTGCAGATGGATATTCTTTATCAGACTGGTCAGAATGGGTTGAATATGTGCAGCTTCGACCGTCTGAAAATATAAATTTACAGGTGAAACGTGAAAATACTATATTAAATAAAAGAATAACTCCGGAGCTAATCACATCCGTTGAAGGGAAAAATATAGGTAAAGTTGGTATGTCTGTTAAAGTTCCAGATTGGCCAAAAAATATGATAAAAAGTTATTCTTATGGTCCTTTTGAGGCTTTAAATGAGTCGATTCATAAGACTTGGGATATTTCAGTTATGATTCTAGGTTCTATTAAAAAGATGTTTATAGGGGATATTTCTCTCAAGCATCTGAGTGGCCCCATAACAATTGGTAAGATTGCTGGACAGTCAGCCGAGTATGGTATTTCAGCATACTTAGGATTTCTAGCCATGCTAAGTATAAGTTTGGGTATTATGAACTTACTACCAGTTCCAGTTTTGGATGGCGGGCATTTAATGTATTTTATGGTTGAAGCCATTAAGGGATCACCCTTATCTGATAAAATACAATTATTTGGATTCAAGTTAGGTGTATTTTTGGTGGTTGGGTTGATGTCCATAGCCCTGTACAATGATATATTGAATTAATTTCGTTAATTGCTGTTATTATAGCGATAACGATAGTCAAAATTAAAAATTAATAAACGGTGCACAATTATCTAATGAAGTCCTTTCTCCTTTTTTTCTTCTTAGCTGTGATTTCCTTTAACTCTCAAGCAGAATTCTTTGAAGTTGAAGATATAAGAATAGATGGCCTCGAGAGAGTCTCTTCAGCCACAGTTTTTAGATCATTGAGCGTGAGTGTAGGAGATATTGTAGATGGCTCCTCAGTTCGTGATCTTACTCGAGATTTATTTAGACTAGGATTTTTTAATGATATAAAAATTTCTCGTGATAAAGGAATTTTAATTATTTCAGTTACAGAAAGACCAGCAGTAGCAAAATTGATAATCGAGGGTAATACAGCAATTCCCGAAGAAACTCTGCTCTCTTCTCTGAGGGATAACGGCTTATCTGAAGGGCAGATATTTCGACAAGCTATTCTGAAAGGTATGAGTAAGGAACTTGAACGGCAATATGTCAAGCAAGGCAGATATGGTGCCGGCGTTGAAATTGAAGTTGAAGAGCTTCCTCAAAATAGAGTTGCTGTGACAGTCTTAATAGATGAAGGAAAAGTAGCGGCTATATCAGGTATTAATATTGTTGGTAATTTAATTTTCGATGACGCTACATTAAAACCATTATTCGAATTAAAAGAATCAAACTTACTATCTTTTATTTCACAAGACGATAAATATAACCGAGAAAAATTAACAGGTGATATAGAAAGAGTTGAATCTTACTATTTGAATAGAGGCTACCTAGATTTTTCAGTCGAATCAACCCAAGTAACTATAAGCCCAGATCGGGATTCTGTGTTTATAACAATTAATATCAAAGAGGGGAGTATTCACACTGTATCTGAAATTGTTCTTGCTGGTAATCCCATGATACCCGAAAAAGAGATCAGAAGTCTCATAGTTCAAAAAGAAGGCGAAGATTTTTCTCAATACCTTATGACCTTTTCCTCAGAAAAAATTGCTGAGCGACTAGGCAATGACGGTTATGCTTTCGCTGAGGTGAAAGGTGTGACAGAAATAAATAATGAGGATAAAACGACTAAAATTCTCTTTTATATAGATCCAGGTAAAAGAGCTTATGTTAGGCGTATCGAGTTTCGCGGAAATACAAAAACAATGGATGAGGTTTTGCGAAGAGAGATGCGTCAGATTGAAGGAGCTACAGCCTCAACTGAAAAAATCGCATGGTCAAAGAACAGATTACAGAGAACAGGATTTTTTAAAACTGTAGAGTCTGAAACCCGACCTGTGCCGGGTGTAAGTGATCAAATTGATGTATTTTATACCGTAGAAGAGCAACCATCAGGAAGTGTTGGAGCAAGTTTTGGTGTGACCCAAAGTTACGGGGTTACACTTGGAGCAAGCATAGCAGAACAGAATTTTTTGGGAACTGGCAATAAATTAAAACTAGGATTACAACAAAACGGTTTCCAAACAAATTTAAATTTAAATTATTCAGATCCTTATTTTACAAAAGATGGCGTAATTGCTGGTTTCATAGTCTATGCGAAAAAGCAAGATTATGATGAGGGTAACTTGTCAAACTATACGACCGAGAGCATGGGTGCATCTTCCACATTTGGTTGGCCAATATCCGAAATTCAAAGTATTGGCTTTGGTTTAGGTGTTGAACAACTTGAATTAGATTCTGGAGGTTATTTCAAGACTAGACTGATGGAAAAATTTCTCGATGATGAGGGAAACGATTACCTTATGTTTACTTCTAATTTATCATGGGGTATATCTACACTGAATGGATCTGGAAATAATTCAACAAGAGGTCAAGCTCATAAGATATCAGCAGAGATTACAATGCCATTAGGCGATCTAAATTATTATAAATTTAATTATGATGGCCAGTTTTTCCATACCTTAAGTGAAAATTTAGTGTTACATCTTCACGCTAACGGAGGATATGGTGATGGCTATCTCGATACAGATACCTTACCGTTTTTTAAGAACTTTTATTCAGGAGGAAACGGTTCAGTTCGAGGCTTCAAGCAAAATACATTAGGTCCGAGAGATGTACCGTTAACTCCAGGTTATGAAAACGAGGCTGAAGCTTTTGGCGGTAATGTAGTCATAGAAGGAACAGCTGAATTATTATTCCCTATGCCATTTTTAAAAGATAAAAATTTAGTTCAAATGTCATTATTTTTTGATGCAGGTAACGTTTTCGATACAGATTGTGGGGATGTTTCTGAAGATTTTTGTCAAGAGCCGACTATATCTGATTTGAGGTATTCTGTTGGTATTGGGGGAACGTGGAAAAGTGGATTTGGGCCGATATCTGTCAGTTTTGCATCGCCGTTCAATACTGGAAAAGAGGATGAAAAAGAAACATTCCAGTTCAATATGGGTGGAGGTTTTTAGAATATAACAATGAATTTCATATATAATATGAAATAATTTATTTTACTTTAGGGAGAAGAAAAGTGCGTATAACAAATATTCTAGTAACTACATTAATGGTATTAATTTCTGCAAACATAGTCGCGGAGCAAGCATCCATGAAAATAGGTATTGTGGCTCCAGATGCTGCAGTATTTGGGACTGAATATGCTCAAGCTGAAATTAAAAGAACCGAAACTGATCCCCAATTTTCAGGTTTGAAAAATAAATTTGATGGGCTGCTGCAGGAAATGAAGGAACTTAATTCAGAAATCGAGAATAAAGGCATGACTTGGTCGGCAGATCAGAACGATGAGGCACAAAAAAAGATGGGTTACCTCAGAGATGATATCGAATTGATACAAAAAAAACTTAAATCTGAACAACAAGCACTTCAGTCAAGAATAATTAAAGCGACCGAAGAAAAGATACAGGAGGCACTACAAGAACTCATCACTGAAGAAAAATTAACGCTTTTACTTAGAAAAGAAGCGGCTATTTTCGGTGGAGAAGGAGTGGATTATACAAACAAGTTAACTAATAGACTTAATGAAAAAATGAACTAATTGTTTTTTTATAGGTATGGAAATATGCTGAATAAAAATAATGCCTAGTTATTCTATAGAATTCATAGCTGAACACATCGGTGCAGAGCTCATAGGCAACTGTGAACAAATAATTGAAGGCTTAAATACTTTACAAGATGCGACTTCTCGGGATATAACATTTTTGGCCAATGCATCTTATAGAAGGTTTTTATTAACCACTGATGCAGCTGCAATTATCGTAGATAAAATGGATTTATCAAATTACTCTGGTAATTTTCTTGTTGTGGATAACCCTTATCTGGCTTATGCACTGGTATCTGATCTCTTTGCCTCTGGTCCGGGGTCTAAATTAGGTATACACAAAACCGCTGTCATATCAGCTGGCGTAAAAATTTCCAAGACTGCCTCTATTGGGGCAAATGTTGTTCTTGGCAAGAACGTCATAATTGGAGAAAAATCTATAATTGGCCCTAATACATCCATAGGAGATGGGTCAATAATAGGCGACAATTGTAAGATTTTTTCAAATGTATCGATTTATCATGGAGTAACCATTGGTGACAGAGTGACTATACATAGTTGTTCCGTGATTGGAGGAGATGGCTTTGGCTTTGCTCATGACTCAAGACACTGGATAAAAATTCATCAGCTTGGCGGAGTAATTATTGGTAATAGAGTTGAAATTGGTTCATGTACCACGATTGATAGAGGTGCATTAAGTGATACCATTATTGAAGACGGCGTGATCCTCGATAACCATATACAAATAGCCCATAATGTGCATATTGGTGAAAATACAGCGATTGCCGGCTGCTCTGGCATATCGGGAAGTACAAAGATTGGAAAAAATTGTATCTTTGCTGGACAAACAGGAATTGTTGGACATTTAAAAATTTGTGATGGTGTAACTACGACTGGTGGTACAATTATTACAAAATCAATATCTCAATCTGGCTCATATTCATCTGGTACACCATCAAGCTTTACAGATAAGTGGAAAAAAAATGCGGTCCGCTTTACACAACTGAATGATATAGTTCAACGTCTCAAGAGGCTTGAAAAAAAGATATAATTTTTCACATTTTAAAATTTTAAGTTCCTAGGGATAATGCAATGGACATAAACGATATAAAAAAACGCCTCCCACAAAGATATCCCTTTCTTTTGGTTGATAGAGTTGTCGAAATGGATTTAGGCAAGAGAATCCTGGCCTATAAAAACATTACAGCTAATGAAGAGGTTTTTAATGGACATTTTCCAAATACACCTATCTTTCCTGGTGTAATGATTATTGAGGCTATGGCTCAAGCGGCAGGTGTTCTTGGGTTTGTAACTGCAGATAAATATGCAGATGATAACGTTTTATATTTATTTGCAGGAGTTGACGGCGTCCGTTTTAAGCGACAAGTAATCCCCGGAGACAAACTGATGCTAGAAGCAAAAGTGGATTCAGTAAAAAGAACAATTTGGCGCTTTAAATGTAGAGCTACAGTAGACGATCAACTTGCTTGTGAAGCCACTATTCTTTGCGCATTAAAAACGGTTTAAAAAATGTCTCTTATACACAAAACAGCAATTATTGACCCAACAGCTGAGTTAGATGAAGGCGTAGAAATTGGTCCATGGACATCTATAGGTCCAGACGTCAAGATTGGCTCTGGAACAATTATCCATTCGCATGTTTTAGTTAAGGGCCCTACAACTATTGGTAAAAATAACCGTATTTTTCAATTTTCTTCAATCGGTGAAGATACACCAGATTTAAAATATGATGGAGAGCCAACTCAATTAGTAATTGGAGATAATAATACTATTCGCGAGGGCGTCACAATACACAGAGGAACTATTCAAGATAGAGGTATAACAACTATTGGAAATAATAATCTGATGATGGCATATGTTCATATAGGCCATGACTCAACAGTTGGCAGTAACTGTATTTTGGTTAACAACGCATCTCTATCTGGTCACGTTAACGTCGGTGATTGGGCGATATTATCAGGATACGTTTTAGTCCATCAGTTCGTTTCTATTGGGCCGCACACTTTGATTGGCCCTGCTGCATTCCTTCCGCAAGACGTCCCAGCGTATGTAACTGCATTTGGTTCTCCAGCTGTACCAAAAACTGTCAATATAGTGGGACTTAAGCGTCGCGGATTTAACAAGGACGCAATTTTGGCTATTAAGCAAGCTTATAAGATTTTATATAGACAGGGACATTCCTTAGATGATGCTCTTACCAAGCTTAATAAGTTGGCAATGCAACAACCGGAAGTTCAGCTGATGCTTGATTCTGTGAAAATCTCATCTCGCGGGATAATACGTTAAGTCATGACTGATTCCTACAAAATAGGAATTGTTGCAGGAGAGCTATCCGGTGACCAGTTAGGGGCTGGATTGATTCGCTCATTGAAATTGCGTTATCCCGACGCAATATTCGAGGGGATAGGCGGCCCAAAAATGATAAATGAGGGGTTTTCATCTCTATTTCCCATAGAGAGGCTCTCTGTAATGGGGTTTTTCGAGCCCTTGAAAAGGTTGCCTGAACTGTTTCGAATCCGTAGTAATCTATTTAAACACTTTTGTGACAATGAATTTGATCTTGTGGTTGGAATTGATTCTCCAGATTTTAATCTTGGCTTAGAAAAAAAACTACACGCTAAAGGAATTAAGACTGCACATTATGTAAGTCCCTCAGTATGGGCATGGAGACAGAGTCGCACAAAAAAAATCCGGAGCTCCGTTGACTTAATGCTTACTCTTTTCCCTTTTGAAGAGGATTTCTATAAAAAAAATAGTATTCCAGTTGTGTGTGTCGGCCACCCTTTAGCTGAAGATCTAGCAGTTCAACTAGATACTAATAAGGCTCGTCAAGAGCTCTGCTTGACTGATGACCCTGTGCTTGTAGTTATGCCGGGTAGCAGGGCCTCAGAGATAAAAAAATTAGGTAAATTATTTATAGATGTAGCCGCCTATTGCAAAAAAAGAATAATTAAACTTCAGATAATTATTCCGGCTGCTTCGCCAAAAAGAAAATATGAAATAAAAGATATCCTACAAAATTATCCATCTTTGAAGGTAAAAGTTCTTGATGGACAGTCACTTTTAGCAATGTCAGCTGCAGACGTAGTTTTGGTCTCATCAGGAACGGCAACCTTAGAGGCTATGCTATTAAAAAAACCAATGGTTGTAAGCTACCGCTTAGGAGCACTGACTTTTTCATTAATTTCTAAGATTATAAAAATAAAATATGCTGCATTACCTAATCTTCTTGCTAATCAATTATTGGTTCCAGAGTACTTAGAAAAAGATGCCACCCTAGATAATATTTCATCAGGAATCATGAATTTTTTTGATAATCCAGTTGATAAACAAAAATTAAAGGAACACTTCGAAGCTCTTCATGAAACCTTAAAGTGTGGAGGAAGTGAAACTGCAGCAAAAGCACTGGTTAAGCTTTTGAGCAAAAAATGAGTACAAATCATAAATGATATATGATGACTTAGTTTTAGCCGGCGTAGATGAGGTTGGTAGAGGGCCACTAGCCGGAGATGTTATTGCAGCGGCAGTTATTCTCTGCCCTAAAAATAAAATACCTGGCCTTATTGATTCAAAAAAAATTTCTGAGAAAAACCGTCAAAAATTTGATATACAAATTAAGCATAAATCTTTGTGTTGGAGTATAGCTAGAGCTAACACACAAGAAATTGAAACATACAATATATTAGAGGCCACTATGTTGGCTATGAAGCGCGCTATCGAGGGTCTTTTACTATCACCAGAATATATAATAGTTGATGGTAACCGTTTACCAAGTTGGCCATATCCCTCGGAAGCATTAGTCGGGGGAGATTCAATAGTCCCTTGCGTATCCGCAGCATCGATTATTGCAAAAGTCTTTAGAGATAAAGAGATGAGAGATTTAGATAAAATGTATCCTGGATATGGTTTTTCCAGACATAAAGGTTATGGAACAAAGGAACACATAGATGCTATTAAGCGTTTAGGGCCAACCCCTATCCATAGAAGAACCTTTGAACCTATAAAGAGTATAATAACTAGAACACTTTAAAAGTTTCAATTTTTTATATAATCTTGTGAGCGTGTACTAAACAAATAATAATTACAATAAGCTTGTATATATAATTTATATGTTCAATCCGCCCAAGCCAAAGCAATTAGAATGTTTTTTTGGATTTAATTATTTATGCCCCAACCTTCTTTTATTCATCTTCGGCTTCACAGTGAGTATTCACTTATTGATGGCCTCATCTCTATAAATCCACTTATTCATAGGGTGGCTGAGCTGGGCATGCCAGCTGTTGCCCTTACCGATATAACCAATTTCTTTGGATTGATTAAGTTTTATAAAGCTGCCCATCTATCTGGCGTAAAACCTATATTTGGTGCAGATTTATATATTCGTAGCACTATTGATGGTATAGAACCATATAACACCACGTTTCTTGTAATGAATATGACAGGTTATCAAAATCTCACAAAACTGATATCTCGTGCTTATCAAGAGGGCCAGAGTCACGGTACTCCTATGATTAATAGTAGTTGGATTAAGGACGCATCGGAGGGGCTTATTGTACTTTGTGGCCGTCAAAGTGATATTGGTCAAGCAACACTTGCGGGAAATAATCTTCAGGCTGAAAAATTCTTGCAGAGCTGGATTAAATTATTTGATGATAGATTTTATTTGGAATTAACTAGAACCAGCAGAGCAGGCGAAGAAGATTTTATTTATTCTGCTATTGGATTGTCTCAAAAATTTAACTGCCCTGTAGTAGCTACAAATGACGTTAGATTTTTAAAATCTGATGATTTTGAAGCCCATGAATCAAGAGTTTGCATTGGTTTAGGGTGTGTTCTAGACGACTCTAGACGAGCCAAGATATATAGTGAAGAGCAATATCTTCGTTCAGAAGATGAAATGATTGAGCTTTTTAACGACCTACCAGAGGCTCTTGAAAATACGCTGGAAATTGCCTATCGATGTAACCTAGAGCTTAAATTGGGCGAAACTTTTTTGCCAGATTACCCTATTCCTGAGGGCTTAACCAAAGATAATTTTTTTAAAAAATTATCTACTGAAGGCCTTGAAGATAGACTTTCAAAGATTTCTACAGCCTTAAAAAAAGATCCTAAAGAAGATAAAAAAAAATATTTTGATCGCCTTGATTTTGAGCTTCAAGTTGTAATAAAAATGGGTTATCAAGGCTATTTTTTAATAGTGATGGATTTCATCAGATGGGCTAAGGAAAATGGAATACCTGTGGGTCCTGGACGTGGTTCTGGAGCAGGCTCATTAATTGCTTACGCACTTGGAATTACAGATTTAGATCCTCTTGAATACGGTTTATTATTTGAACGATTCTTAAATCCTGAGCGAGTATCAATGCCTGACTTTGATATAGATTTTTGTATGGATAATAGGGATAGGGTTATTTCATATGTAGCAGGTAGATATGGTCGTGATGCGGTTTCTCAAATAATTACCTTTGGAAAAATGGCAGCAAAGGCGGTTGTAAGAGATGTGGCCAGAGTGCAGGGTAAACCATATGGCTTAGCAGACAGGCTATCGAAAATGATCCCAGCAGATATTGGAATGACTCTAAAAAAGGCAGCTGAAGAACAGGATATTTTGAGAGACTTTTTATCTGAAAATGATGAAGCACAAGAAATTTGGGATATGGCAGTTCAACTTGAGGGTGTTACTAGAAATGCAGGCAAGCATGCGGGGGGAGTTGTTATTGCACCGACAAAGCTCACAGATTTTTCTCCGTTATACTGTGACGAAACAGGAGAGGGTCTCGTCACTCAATTTGATAAAGATGATGTAGAAAGTGCAGGATTGATCAAGTTTGATTTTTTAGGATTAAGAACACTAACAATCATAGATTGTGCAGTCAGAATGGTGAATAAGCGCTTTCATAATTCTTCAGAAAAAATATTAATGATAAATGATATCCCATTAGATGACCCTTTAGCGTTTGAACTTATACAGCAAGGTGAGACGACTGCTGTATTTCAATTAGAATCACAAGGCATGAAAGATTTAATGAAGCGCGTAAAACCTAATTCATTTGAGGATATCATTGCGCTTGTAGCCCTCTATAGACCAGGCCCGTTGGAGTCCGGAATGGTTGACGATTTTGTTAATCGTAAACATGGTAGATCAAGAGTGGCCTATCCCGACGAAAAATTTCAGCACCAAAGCCTAAAGCCAATTTTGGAGCCTACTTACGGAGTTATAGTTTATCAAGAGCAGGTGATGCAAATTGCCCAAATTCTTGCAGGATACTCTTTGGGAGAGGCGGACTTACTTCGTCGTGCTATGGGGAAAAAGAAGCCAGAGGAGATGGCTAAACAACGAGAAATTTTTGAAGAAGGCGCTAAAAAACAAGGGATTGATCCTAACCTCGCTATAAAAATATTTGATCTAGTAGAAAAATTTGCTGGATATGGATTCAATAAATCCCATTCTGCTGCATATGCACTTCTGGCATATCAAACAGCCTACCTTAAATCACATTATCTGCCTGAATTTATGGCAGCAGTCTTATCTGCTGATATGCAGAATACAGATAAAGTGGTCAGATTGGTTCAAGAGTGTAATCATAGAAAGGTAAAATTATTATCACCAGATATAAATCATAGCTATTTTATTTTTACCGTTTCGGATAAGGGTGAGATAATCTACGGCCTTGGTGCAATCAAAGGTTTGGGGGAAGGGCCAGTTGAGAGTATTATTACTGCAAGAGAAAAAGGTGGAAATTTTGTTGACTTATTTGATTTTTGCTCAAGAGTTGATGCTAAAAAGATTAACAAGCGAACACTTGAAGCATTAATAAGATCTGGTGCAATGGATAGTATAGGCCCCGCTGGAGAGCCCGGTTATCAACGAGCAGTTATGTTGTCGGCTATGAGTGAAGCTGTCAAGACAGCAGAACAGCATGCTCGAAATAAAACTATCGGTATAACTGATTTGTTTGGGGAAAAGCCTAACGACCCAGCCATAGAATGCAAATATAAAAAATTTAATTACATCTCCTCAGAGACCTCCAAGGAAAGACTAAGCGGAGAGAGAGATACTTTGGGTCTGTATTTATCGGGGCATCCAGTCGATGAGTATAGCGACGAACTAGCTTGTTACATTAAAAGAAAAATATTTGAACTTAAGGCAGAAAAAACATCACAAACTGTGGCAGGTTTAGTTATGGATGTAAGAATGGTGAGAACTCGTAGTGGCGATAATATGGCAATAATATCACTTGATGATAAAAGTGCTCAAATTGATGTGGCAGTTTTCTCTGAAACTTTTAAAGAGGCTAGAGAAAAAATTGTTAAAGATGAATTCTTAGTTATTGAAGGACAAATTACCGCAGATAATTATACTGATGGCGTAAAGATGAGGGCAGATAAAATTAATACTTTGTATGAGGCTAGATCAAAATATTTGAAGGCTATTGTAATAGATGTGAATAAAGAAGACCTAAAAGATTTCTCTATTGATGATATTTCTAGAATCATGCAAGATTATCGCGATGGAAAATGCCCAGTCAGAATAAGTTATAATAATGAAGATGCTTTATGCGAAATAGCTCTAGGCGATAAATGGCTTGTTTCACCTAAAGATGAGCTGCTTCAGAAGTTAAAAAATAAAGTTGGAACTGACATGGTGCACTTGAGATTCTAACGAACTAAAAATTAGAAAATTGAAATAAATAAATTGACGTTTTTTTAAAAGACCTAATTCCTTTGCCAAAATATACTAGGCTATAATTGGCGACATGATTATTAAAGGTAGCAATTTCATATGAATTTAGATTACTTAGATTTTGAGCAACCTATTGCGGAACTGGAATCCAAAATAGATGAGCTCCGTTTGGTCGGCAATGATAGTGACATTAATATTGCTGAAGAAATAAAAAAACTCAAAGAAAAAAGCCAAAAGCTTACAAAAAAAATTTATTCAGAACTTTCCTCATGGCAGACCGTTCAAGTTGCAAGACACCCTCTTAGACCATATGCGACAGATTACATTAGCCGTATTTTTACTGATTTTGATGAGCTACATGGAGATAGACAGTTTGGAGACGATAAAGCTATTGTTGGAGGTATTGGTAAACTAGAGGGAAGACCGGTAGTTGTCATAGGTGAGGAAAAAGGTAGAGGTATAAACGAGAAGGTAAATAGAAACTTTGGTATGCCAAAGCCAGAAGGGTATCGCAAAGCCCTGAGATTAATGGAGATGGCAGAACGTTTTAGGATCCCAGTTATTACGCTGATAGATACACCTGGCGCATACCCCGGAATTGACTCTGAAGAGAGAGGCATTAGTGAGTCTATTGCCAATAACCTTGCTGTAATGTCTCGACTTAAAACACCTATAATTTGTACAGTTATAGGAGAGGGTAGTTCTGGAGGGGCTTTAGCGATTGGCGTTGGCGATCATATAAACATGCTTCAATACGCTACTTATTTTGTTATATCGCCAGAAGGTTGCGCAAACATAATATGGAAAACTTCCTCTAAAGCTTCTGAGGCAGCAGAAGCTATGGGAGTCACATCTACTGTTCTACAAGATCTAGGCATTGTAGACGAAACGATTTTAGAACCCATTGGCGGAGCACACAGAGATATCGAGGCTATGGCAGTAAACCTAAAAATGTCTTTAATTAAACAACTTGATAATTTAACTGATATTCCTATTGATGAGTTAATAGAAAATCGCTATCAAAGATTAATGAGTTATGGCGAACAATAAAAAATACTCAGGCCCTTGGAGTTTATTCTAGGTAATTTATCCAAAAATTATCGATTTATTGTATTGATTGTCAATTTTGTAAATAGACAGTAACGTTATATTTTCTTTTTATTTTTAAGGTATCAATGATATTCGAAGTTAAACATCTTTTTGAGCACCTCGATAAGTTTAACGAGGCTAATCATTTATATGTTGGGTATAGTGGAGGCCTTGATTCACATGTATTAATACATGTAATGGTTGAGCTTGTAGCTAAAAAAAAGATAACAGCAGTGCATGTTAATCACAATTTATCGCCTAGTTCTGACATCTGGCAAAAACATTGCGAAGATATATGTCTTGAGCTTGGTGTCAATATAATTTGTAAAACAGTAAGTATAAAAAATAGAGGAACCGGTATCGAGGATGCCGCTAGAGAAGCTAGATACAGCATATTTGAAAAATTACTTAAAAAAAACGATTTACTAGTTCTAGCTCATCATGCTGATGATCAAATTGAAACTATGCTATTCAGATTAATTCGGGGCTCTGGAATAAAGGGCATATCTGGAATGCCAATATCACGATTATTAGGTAAAGGAGAGCTATTTAGGCCATTGCTACCATTTTTTCGTGGGGATCTAGAATCTTATGCGTCAGCTAATCAAATTAACTGGATTGAAGACGATAGCAATTTAAATACAGCCTTTGATAGAAACTTCATACGGCATAAGGTGATACCTACAATAAAGGAGCGCTGGCCCAACTCTTCTTTTCAGCTTAATCGTAGCGCTAAAATTTTCGCAGAATCAAGTTTTTTGATAGATGTATTGGCTCGGAAAGACTTTGAGACTATCACGGAAGTTTTCGAGCGAGTTGGTTGGAGTATATCGATTGATCAACTAAATAGCTTTGAAATAATAAGGCAAAAAAATATCTTAAGATATTGGTTCAATTTGCATAATTTAACATTACCATCATATGCTGCGCTTGAAAACGTATTAAATCAAATAATTGGCTCAAAAATTGATGCTAAACCTATTATATCCTGGAATGATATACAGCTAAGAAGATTTAATAAAAAATTATATCTTTTGCCTTTGAATATTGATGACCCAAATTACTCAATTAAGAAAAAAAAAGGGCGAGCGCTATTAAAAAAAGGTCCTATAAAATGGGATGGTTTGAGCCAACTAATTCTTCCAGACAGCAGTAGCTTATGTGTGAAACAAAAAATAAAGGGTGGTCTTAAAATAGATGCTAAAAAAAATCTAGAGATCAGGTTTCGTAGTGGTGGTGAGCGCTGTAAACCAAAGGGACGTAGCGGTTCTAACACCTTAAAAAAGCTTTTTCAAGAATATTCTTTAGAGCCTTGGTTGCGAAATAATATACCCTTAATTTATATCGATAATCGTTTAGCAGCTGCAGGTGATTTATGGGTATGCGATGAATTTTGTGCTGAACAAGATGAATACGGTATTCAGCTTGAGTGGCTATACCAATAAAAGCTATATAACTTAGTAATATATTGAGACAATTCACTATCTCTGTTAGTCTAATTTCCCATCGTTATAAAAAAAGCTTTAGTAAATCTAAGTTATTTTTTCTTGTCCTAGAAATTTAACTTGATTGAATTGCTTTTTAGTTCAATGTGCCTTTAGGGATTTAAATGACACGTTATATATTCGTTACAGGTGGGGTAGTATCTTCTTTGGGTAAAGGAATTGCAGCTGCTTCCTTAGGTACAATTCTTGAGGCCAGAGGTCTTAACGTTACTATCTTAAAATTAGACCCCTATCTAAATGTAGACCCGGGAACAATGAGTCCTTTTCAACATGGAGAAGTTTTTGTTACAGAAGATGGTGCTGAAACAGATCTTGATCTTGGTCACTATGAGAGATTTTTATCTTCAAAAATGTGTAAGCTTAACAACTTTACCAGTGGTAAAGTTTATGAAACGATTCTGCGTCATGAACGCAAAGGAGATTTTCTTGGTGCTACAGTTCAAGTTATTCCTCACGTCACCGATGAGATAAAAAGACGTATTTTAGCTGGGGGTAAAGGCTTTGATATCGCTATTATTGAAATCGGAGGTACAGTTGGTGATATAGAATCACAACCTTTTCTCGAAGCTATACGACAGCTTAAACTAGATCTTGGCTTTAGCCGCTCGGTCCTCATACATTTGACTTTAGTTCCATATATTGCTGCAGCAGGCGAGACTAAAACAAAACCAACCCAACACTCCGTTAAGGAGCTTAGATCTATTGGACTTCAGCCAGATGTATTACTTTGTAGGAGTTTTATTGAGTTGGATGAAGGCCAAAGAAAAAAAATTGCTCTTTTTACAAATGTTGCTGAAGAAGCAGTTGTTACCTTACTAGATGCTAAGTCTATTTACGCTATTCCTCGAGATTTAGAAACACGAGGATTGGACAAAACTGTTCTCACTAGGCTTGCCTTAGATTGCCCAAAACCGGATCTTTCCGACTGGGATTGGGTCGCTGAAAATCATTCTAATCCAAAACATGAGATAACAATTGCTATGGTTGGTAAATATGTTGAGCTACTGGATGCATATAAATCTTTAAACGAGGCTCTAGTACATGGAGGTATCAGAAACCAAACCAAGGTTAATATTAGATATATAGATTCGGAAAACTTGCAAGATCAAATATCGCTCCTTGATAATTGCAATGGTATTTTAGTCCCTGGTGGATTCGGAATACGTGGCGTTGAGGGAAAAATTAACGCCGTCAATTACGCTCGTACTAAAAAAATACCCTATCTGGGAATATGTCTTGGTATGCAGGTTGCAATGATAGAATTTGCGCGTAATGTTTGTAATCTAAAGGGTGCAAATAGCACAGAGTTCGATCAGAAGACACCTCATCCAATTATTGCACTTATAACAGAGTGGCTAGACAGTTCTGGTTCAGTAGAAATACGTGATGAAGATTCAGATTTAGGTGGAACAATGAGACTTGGGGGTCAAGCCAGTTATCTGGTAGAGGGTACAATCGCTCACGATATATACGGAAAAAATACGATTTTTGAGCGACATCGACACCGCTATGAGGTCAATAATAATTATGTTGTTCAGTTGCAGAATGGTGGTATGAAGGTTGGCGGCTGGTCAGAGAACAAATCTCTAGTAGAGATGATCGAGATATCTGATCATCCTTGGTTTGTTGCATGTCAGTTTCATCCGGAATTTACCTCTACACCCCGAAATGGCCATCCGCTGTTTACAAGCTTTGTACAAGCCTCTCTCAAACAACAAAAATCCACTGATTATTCTGGGAAGGCTAGCTTATGACAATATCAAAAGCAACTGCTCCGTCTTTAACAATCAATATTAAAAATATTCCAGTTAGTAATAATAAACCTTTTGTGTTGTTCGGAGGGTTAAATGTAATAGAGTCAAGAGATCTCTCTATGCGGGTAGCTGAGCATTTTGTCACAGCAACAAATAAATTACGGATTCCCTATGTATTTAAAGCTTCGTTTGATAAAGCTAACCGTTCATCATTCGACTCATATCGTGGTATTGGAATAGATGAAGGATTAAAAATATTTCAAGAAATTAAAGAATCATTTTCGATACCTGTCATCACTGATGTTCATGAGCCTCATCAGGCAGAGTTGGTAGCACAGGTATGCGATGTCTTACAGCTACCTGCCTTTTTAGCTCGGCAAACTGATTTAGTTCAAGCAATCGCTAAAACTGATACGGTCGTGAATATCAAGAAACCTCAGTTTATGAGTCCTGCCCAAGTGGCTAATATCGTAAATAAATTTGAAGAATTTGGTAATAGCAAAGTTCTCCTATGCGAGAGGGGTACCTGTATGGGATACGATAATCTTGTAGTAGATATGCTTGGTATTCGAACTATGAAAGAAGTGAGTGAGGGATTACCAATTATTTTTGATGTAACTCATGCACTTCAAATAAGAGAACCTGGTAGTCCTATCTCGGGTGGTCGTCGTCATCAACTGGGAGATTTAGGAAAAGCAGGCATTGCTGTAGGTTTAGCTGGCCTATTTCTAGAAGCACACCCTGATCCAGATAACGCGAAGTGTGATGGACCTAGCGCGCTGCCCTTAGATAAATTAGATAGCTATCTTTCACAGATAAAAGAATTAGACGATCTTATAAAGTCTCAGCTGCCACTTGAACTATAATTTATTTTTTATGTATGCATCACGAGCATATTTTTTTGGAGATTTTTAGATGACCAATATTTCTGACATCAGAGCCTATGAGGTATTAGACTCTAGGGGTAATCCAACTATAAGTGCAGAGGTGATACTAGCAGACGGAAGTACAGGCTCTGCCTGTTCTCCGTCTGGTGCGTCAACTGGTTCAAGGGAAGCACTTGAGCTAAGAGATGGCGACAATAATCGATATTTGGGCAAAGGTGTTCTCAAGGCTGTTGGTAATATAAATAAAATTATTAAGCCATTATTGCTTGGTAAAAGTGCCCTTGATCAAAAGGCTATAGATTTGTTGATGATAGAGGCCGATGGAACTGAAAATAAAGCTAATTTAGGTGCCAATGCTGTTCTGGCTGTTTCTCTTGCTGTATCTAAGGCAGCAGCAATATCTCTTGGCATACCATTATATGAGCATATAGCAAATATTAATGGAACTCCCGGTAAGTACACTATGCCAGTTCCAATGATGAATATTATAAATGGAGGAGAACATGCAGATAATAATGTTGATATTCAAGAATTTATGATTCAGCCAGTATCTGCAAAAAGTTTTTCGCAAGCATTGCAGATGGGAGCAGAAATATTTCATTCATTAAAAAAAATACTAAGTAAAAAAGGTCTCAGCACTGCGGTGGGTGATGAAGGTGGTTTTGCCCCAAATTTATCTTCAAACTCTGAGGCTCTTGCTTGTATAGAAGAGGCAGTGACGGCCTCTGGATATAAATTAGGCGTAGATATAATGCTAGCGTTAGACTGCGCATCTTCTGAATTTTATCATAATGGCAACTATCAGTTGCTTGGTGAAGATAAGATATATAGCTCTAAAGATTTCACAGACTATTTGTCGACTCTTTGTGACCAGTACCCCATAATCTCAATTGAAGATGGTCAGGATGAATCTGATTGGGATGGCTGGAAATACCAAACAGAAAAACTAGGAAAAAAAATCCAGTTAGTGGGCGATGATCTTTTTGTAACTAACACTAAAATATTGGGCAAGGGAATCGAGCGGGGCGTAGCGAATTCTATTTTAATTAAATTTAACCAGATTGGAACTTTGACAGAAACTCTTGCTGCTATAAAAATGGCAAAAGAAGCAAATTATACTGCGGTTATTTCTCATAGATCAGGAGAAACAGAAGATACAACTATTGCAGACCTTTCAGTTGGAACAAGTGCAGGTCAGATAAAAACCGGTTCCCTTTGTCGTTCAGATCGAACCGCAAAATATAATCGCTTGCTACGTATAGAATCTGATCTACAAGTCAAAGCTCCTTATAGGGGGCTATCTGAGTTTAACTAGGTTAATTATTTTTAAAATGTATTCGCGTTTCAATAGTGATGGAGAGAGAAAATATTAAGTTATCTTTAAACAAGAATACTGGCGAAATCGGTTAAGTCCGTTAGAATGATTATATGCGATGGTTACTAATCATTCTATGTGTCTTTATCTCTGCCCTCCAATATCGTTTATGGTTTGGTGATGGGAGTTTTCCTCATAAATATAAACTTCAAAATGATGTCACTTCTCAACAGAAAAAAAATGAAAATCTAAGACAAAAAAATCTTGAACTAGCTAAAGAACTCGAGCATCTGACTAATAGCACGGATAGTATTGAAGAGCGAGCTAGAAGAGATCTTGGTATGATTAAGGATGGCGAAACCTTTTATATGATTGTTGAAGAGGAGAACTAAGTGGCTAGCAAGCATTTTTCAGAAGAATACTTACTAGAATTAAGTAAAAGACAAACGTGGATAGTCATACCTGCAGCTGGAATTGGAAGTAGATTTTCAGAGTTTAAATCAAAGCAGTACGAGGAATTTTTTGGCCAAACGATTCTTGAATTTACTTTAAAAAAATTATTAGAAATTAAGCATATTAAAGTAATAATCGCTGTCAATCCTAGAGATAGTAAATGGAGAACTTTATCTGGTTTAAAACATCCATCTGTTGAAATAGTTACAGGCGGTAAAACAAGAAGGGACTCTGTTTTTTTTGCGCTTGAACACATCAAAGAGAGAGTAAGTAGATTTGACTGGATACTAGTTCATGATGCAGTAAGGCCCTGTGTTAAAATTAATGATATAAAAAATTTATTCGATCAGACCTCTTCACCTAGCGATATAGGCGGTATACTCGCTACAAAAGTTGTTGGGACTCTAAAAAGAGTAGAGCCTTGCACTATCGTTAATGAAAATCCTCATGTCTCTACTATTGAAAATCTTTCAATTTCTGAAGCACAAACTCCACAATTGTTTCACTTTAAATTACTTTACGAAGCTCTAGAAAAGTCAATAATAGAGGGTTGGATAATAACTGATGAGGCATCAGCTATAGAAAGATATTTAGAAAGCGGTTGCCCAAGGTCGGACAATCCAGTGATTGTTGAAGGGAGTCGAGATAATATAAAAATTACCCGTCCTGAAGATATTGCAATAGCTAAAGCGATAATAATGAATCAACAGGAAAAACTATGAGAATTGGTCATGGTTACGACGTTCATGCATTCGGGGAAGGCAACCATATTATTATTGGTGGAGTCAGAATCCCGTTTAAACACGGCCTTTTAGCTCATTCAGATGGAGATGTCTTGATACATTCACTCTGTGATGCGCTACTTGGAGCAGCAGCAATGGGAGATATAGGAAAACATTTTCCAGAAACAGATCCACGTTTCTTAGATATAAATAGCCGTAAGTTACTAAGATCAGTCGTTTCACTGATTAAAAGTAAAGGATACTCAGTCGTAAATATTGATTCCACAATTATAGCTCAAGCGCCTAAGTTGGCACCCTATATAGATGCTATGGTTGAAAACCTTTCATCTGATCTTGAGAGTGATATAGATGTAGTTAATGTTAAAGCTACAACCACAGAAAATCTAGGTTTTGAGGGAAGAGGTGAAGGAATAGCTTGCCATGTTGTTGCGTTGATTCAATAGGTATATAAGCTAGCAAAAAAATACAATTAAAATTTTTATAGATAAATTAATGAGAGGTAACCTATTGAGTTTTCTTGATTTTTGTGGAGTAGGGATGACATCGCAAAGAACCAGAGAGCGATTAATCCAGCGTCTCCAGGACCAAGGAATTACTAGTAAAAAAGTATTAAATGTTATTAGGGTAACCCCAAGACATCTATTTTTAGACGAAGCCCTTTCTCACAGATCTTATGAGGATACAGCTCTGCCAATTGGCTTCGGTCAAACACTCTCTAGACCATATGTAGTAGCACTTATGACAGAAATACTGCTCTCACTAGGACCCAGAAAAAAAGTTCTTGAAATTGGAACAGGCTCTGGCTATCAGGCAGCAATTTTAGCGCAATTAGTAGAAAAAGTTTATAGCGTAGAACGTATAAAGCTTTTGCAAGAAAAAGCCCGCGAGAGGCTTGTTAAGCTGGGCATCAAAAATGTTAGATTAGTCCATAGTGATGGGAGAACAGGGCTAGCAGAATCTGCCCCCTATAACGCTATTCTCAGTGCTGCTGCTCCCCATGAGGTCCCAGGAGATTTATTAAAGCAGTTAGCCCCTAATGGTATTTTAATTATCCCTGTAGGCACCATTGATGATCAAGAATTACGAGTTATCACAAGAGATGGTGAGAGTTTAAATTTTAGAGAAAAAGTAGCACAAAAAGTTCGCTTTGTACCACTTGTAAAGGGGCTCTCTAACCAATAGCAGCCTCATTAACAGACTATTCTATGACAACTGACTTTAAATTTTTTTTTAAAATATTATGTATATAAAAACTGAAAGTAAAATAAGAAATCGGTTAATTCTCTTTTTTAAAGGAGCATTAATGGGTATTGCAGATTTAGTTCCAGGAGTTTCAGGTGGAACCATTGCTTTAATAAGTGGCATTTATGAAGAGCTTATTGAATCTATAGCATCTCTTAACCTAAGATCAATTAAAATACTAAAAAAAGAGGGATTTTATAAATTTTGGTACGCTATAAATGGTAGCTTCACTCTTACTGTTGTTTCTGGAGCCTTGTTTAGTGTCATCCTTTTTTCTCGAGTAGTGCACTATTTTCTGATAGAAAAAAAAATTTTAATTTGGTCATTTTTCTTTGGGCTAATTTTAGCTTCAGCACTATATATGCTGAAGAAACTCTCATGTCTACGCTTGAATGAGCTACTTGGTATAATTACTGGGATAGTTGTTATATCATTAATTTCAATTGCACCAATAGCCCCCTCATCAGAAGGTTTTTTTGTATTGTTTTTTGGTGGTAGCCTAGCAGTTTGTGCAATGATTTTACCGGGAATCTCCGGAAGTTTTATATTATTATTATTAGGGATATACCCAATTATTATTGGTGCTATCAGGCAGTTTCAGTGGAGTATTTTACTGATATTTAGTTTAGGTTGTATTTTTGGATTATTGGCTTTTTCACGAATTCTAATAACCCTTCTCAGAACTTATTACTCTATATTTATTTCAACTCTAGTTGGTTTTCTGTTGGGCTCTTTAATGATAATCTGGCCATGGAAAAACCCCGCTTCACTAAATGCAAGCGATACTGGCTCCGAGTTTAATTTATCTTATCAGTTACTTTCTCCTAAAGAATATTCTTTTTTAACAGAACAGGACCCACTTACCTATGCAGCAGTTAGCCTTATGATATTAGGTTTTTTAGTTGTCTTCAGTATAGATTTCTTAGCGAAAAGATTAACAAATAAAGGGCGATAAATTTTATATGTTTAATTACTGCTTTGCTTTAAAAATTTCCACTTGGATTAGCTGTTCAGTTTTAATTATAGTCTTACTATCAGGATGCAACTCACCAACAGCTCCAGTTAGTCATCGGCAGCAGCCTGCCACTGAAAAAATAAATCACCATATTGTCTCATCAGGGGAAACTTTATTTTCTATAGCCTGGAGGTATGAAATTGATATCAAAAAACTTGCTGGGATAAATAATATTAAACTGACAGATAAAATTTTCATAGGACAGCGCTTATCGCTTAATTCTGAAGACCTAAATAGTAAAAAAAAGATCAAAAAGCTCTCAGTAACTCAGCCTATCAAGCGTTCGCCATATTCAGTTAAAAATACAAAATCTCTACCTTTCTTGGATGGAGAGTGGGGTTGGAGTTGGCCTGTCAAAGGAAAAGTTCTAAAAACATTCAATAGCACAAAGTTATTCAAGGGTATAGATATCCAAAGTGACTACGGATCCCCTGTTTTTACTGCTGCACCAGGCATTGTGGTTTACTCTGGAAATGGCCTACGAAGTTATGGCAAGCTTATTATTATTCGTCATGATGAAAATTATTTAAGTGCATATGCACACAATAAACAAATTTTTGTTAAAGAAAACGAAGCAGTCATAGCAAATCAAAAAATTTCAGAATCAGGTTATACGGAAACTAAAAATCAGCGTTTATATTTCGAGATAAGAAAGAGAGGCAAGCCAGTTGACCCGTTAAAATACCTTCCAAAATTCCAGTGAATTAACTAAAGATAGAAGTTTATGATTCTAAAAACCCCAAGTGTTTTTGAACTATTTGGAGTGTTGGCTTGAAAAGTTTTGGAGTAGAGCAGACGATATTTCCATTACTGAGATAATTGTCCTTACCACTGAAGTCACTGATAAGTCCCCCAGCTTCTTTTATGAGCAATATGCCTGCAGCAATATCCCACGGCTTTAGGTTCATCTCCCAAAATGCATCGAACCTGCCGGCGGCAAGATAGGCTAGATCGAGTGATGCAGCCCCCAATCTTCGTATACCTGAGGATGACTCTGCTAGCTCATGGAGGCATTTTAGGTATTGGTTCATGTTTTGGATAGATGGCTCATTAAAAGGTATTCCTGTAGCAATTATACTTCCCGATAGAGATAATTGATTTGATACACGGATTCTATTTCCATTCAAAAAAGCACCTCTGCCACGACTTGCTGTGAATTCCTCTTGCCGCATTGGATCAAGAATGACTGCATGTTCTATTTTACCCTTATGTTTGCAAGCGATTGAGATGGCAAAATGAGGTATACCGTGAATAAAGTTCGAAGTTCCATCGAGTGGATCTATAATCCACTGATAGTCTTCTTTTATACCTTTCAAAAGCCCAGCTTCCTCGCTGATTATAGTATGTTCAGGAAAAGCTTTTTTAAGATGATAGATGATTTCGTTTTCTGCCGCATAGTCAATATCTGTCACAAAGTCATTACGACCCTTTTCATCAATATCAACCAAGTCTATACGTTTGGTCGCTCGAACAACTAAATCTCCGGCCTTTCGTGCAGCACGAAGTGCAATATTGACCATTGGTTCCATTTTAATTTTATTCCAACAGTTAAAAAAATAATTGTAACAGACGCCAGGCATGTATGTTAGTTTTCACTAGTTAAAATCCATGATTTATAGGGTATACCCTGTTAAAATATTTATATATAAAGATGATGATTAATACTTATTAAGTTCAAATTTATTTAAACTACACTACGTTTATTCCCCATCACTTTTTTAGTTACATAAACCCTTTTGGTTTTTATATTTTGAGTATTTTGATATGAAAAACTTTGATAACATTCGTGTCGTACTGGTGAATACAAGTCACCCAGGAAATATAGGTGCGGCCGCTCGAGCTATAAAAAATATGGGTTTGAATCAATTATATCTTGTCGATCCTCAAGATTACCCAGCAGATAAAGCCACTTGGAGGGCCGCTAATGCTATTGATATCCTTGATAACGCCGTAGTTGTAGATAGCCTGGATGAAGCCATTTCTGGTTGTGGGTTAGTTGTCGGAACCAGTGCACGAGAACGAAGAATTCCTTGGCCATTAATGAATCCGCGAGAATGCGGTGTAAGAGTTTGGCAAGAATCTAGTGAGCATGATGTTGCTATCGTTTTTGGACGAGAAGACAGGGGATTAAGCAACGAGGAGCTTCAAAAATGCACATATCATGTACATATTCCCTCAAATCCAGATTATAGCTCACTTAATATTGCATCAGCAGTGCAAGTGCTTTGTTATGAGGTTCGAATGGCGTTTTTATCAGATAGAAACGGGCTTCTTCCTGTTTTCGATGAATGGGATCAGCCTCCTGCAAAGGCTGACGATTTAGAATTTTACTTCAAGCATTTAGAACAGGTTCTAGTAGATATTGGTTTTCATGATAAAAGTAATCCACGTCAGACTATGACCAGGCTCAGGCGCCTATATGGAAGAATACGTCTCGATGAAATGGAGTTATCAATTTTACGGGGTGTGCTTACCTCAGTTAGAAATGCGATTTATCAATTTAAAAATAATAAAGATTAACTATTTTAATATTAAATTCCACACTAGATTAATAGGTTATTTACTTGACTAAAAAACTCGGTTTTTAGTATAATTTATATGAATAGCTACTTTAGTTTTATAATTGCAAATGATAGTTTTTATCAAATAGTGAGGACTACATATGAGGCTTACCACACGCGGCAGATATGCAGTCGCTGCAATGTTGGATTTAGCCATGCATAAAGAAAATGCCCCTATTAGTTTGGCAGATATTGCAAAGCGTCAGGGTATTTCCAGAGGTTATTTAGAGCAACTGTTTTCTAAGCTGAGAAAGCAGAATTTAGTTAATAGCTCAAGAGGCCCTGGTGGCGGCTATAGTCTTTCACGAAATATGCAAGACATAAATGTTGCAGAAATAATCGGTGCTGTTAACGAGTCTATTGATGCCACAAGCTGTAATGGCGCCGGAAATTGCCACAAGGGCAATTTATGTCTTACACATCATTTATGGGATGACTTAAGTGTTCAAATACATATTTTTTTGTGTAGCGTTAGTCTTGATAGCCTTGTGCGCAAGAATGACACCCGGTTGATTAACTTACAAACTAATAGTTGCTGAACTAAATATTTTTAATGAAAATTGTTTTTTTGGAAAAAAGAAATGAAATTACCTATCTACTTAGATTATTCATCAACAACTCCTATTGACCCTAATGTAGCCAAAATGATGGCAGATTGCCTTACTGGTGAAGATAACTTTGGAAATCCCTCTTCTAGATCCCATGCCTTTGGATGGAAGGCTGAAGCAGCAGTTGAAGAAGCTAGGGGGCAAGTAGCAAAATTATTAAATGCAGATTCTAGAGAAATAGTATGGACTTCAGGTGCAACTGAGGGGAACAACTTAGCTATAAAAGGTTGCGCTCACTTCAATCAAAAAAAAGGGAAGCACATAATTACATCTAAAATAGAACATAAAGCTGTTCTTGACGCTTGTAGGCAGCTAGAGCGGGAAGGTTTTGATGTTAGCTATTTGGTTCCTGATGAGGATGGAATTATTCAGCCCGAAATGGTTAGAGATGCTATCAGAGAAGATACAACTTTAGTTTCTTTGATGCACATTAATAATGAGATTGGAACTATTAATGATATAGCCGCAATAGGTGAGATTTGTCGCGCCAGGAAGGTGTATTTTCATGTAGATGCAGCACAAAGTGTTGGTAAAATTCCAATTGACTTAGAAGCTATGAAAGTAGATATGATGGCACTTTCAGCCCATAAAATCTATGGCCCAAAAGGTATAGGTGCACTGTATGTACGACGTAAACCTAGAGTCAGAATTGAGGCCCAGATACATGGCGGAGGACACGAAAGAGGAATGCGTTCTGGAACCCTAGCTACCCATCAAATTATTGGTATGGGAGAAGCTTTCCGTATCGCTGGGGAAAAAATGGAAGATGATCATCGGAAAGTATTATCACTAAGAAATCGGTTATGGGATGGTATATCAGATATGGAAGCTATCAGGGTTAATGGCTCTCTTCAACAACGCGTTGCAGGTAATTTAAATGTAAGTTTTGCATATGTTGAAGGAGAGTCGCTAATTATGGCCCTCAAAGATTTAGCTGTTTCTTCGGGATCAGCATGTACCTCCGCTAGTTTGGAGCCATCCTACGTACTTCGGGCTTTAGGTTTAGATGATGAGCAGGCACATAGTTCTATACGGTTTTCGTTTGGACGTTTCAGTACTGAGGAAGAAGTAGATTATGCTATAGAAAAGATACGTGAAGCAGTCCTAAAACTGAGAGAGCTTTCACCCCTTTGGGATATGTATAAAGATGGAGTAGATCTCAGTCGCGTTGAGTGGGCTGCACATTAAAAGTAATAAAATAAAAAATTAAGGAGCTTGATTATGGCCTATAGTGATAAAGTACTCGACCATTATGATAATCCAAGAAATGTAGGAAAGCTGGACGATAAATCAAGTAATGTCGGTACCGGTATGGTTGGAGCACCAGCATGTGGTGATGTGATGAGATTGCAAATCGAGGTTGATGCTGCTGGTATAATTCAGGATGCTAAATTTAAAACTTATGGTTGCGGTTCTGCTATCGCTTCAAGCTCACTTCTTACAGAATGGGTGAAAGGAAAAACATTAGATGAAGCCTCAGTCATAAAAAATACTGAAATTGCTGATGAGTTAGCATTACCTCCTGTGAAGATTCATTGTTCAGTTTTGGCTGAAGATGCCATTAAAGCTGCTGTCACAGATGTTCGTCAAAAGCGTGATGTAGCTAACAAGCGCTCAAACATATGAGGGAATAGTATGCCTATTTCAATGACAAGTGCTGCAGAAAAACACGTAGTAAGACATCTAGAAAATAGAGGTCATGGCGTTGGTATACGTCTTGGGGTAAAAACTACTGGATGTTCAGGTCTATCCTACATTCTGGAATTTGTAGATGAGATAGATGAAAACGATATAGCTGTTATCAGCGGAGATGCGAAACTCTTTATTGATCCAAAGAGCTTCGTATTTTTAGACGGTACCCAGTTGGATTTTGTGAAAGAGGGCCTTAATGAGGGTTTTGAGTTTAAAAATCCAAATGTTAAGAACGAATGCGGTTGTGGTGAGAGTTTTCATGTTTAATGAATTTGTATAGGATTATACGAATTGAAAAATATAGAATTTTCCTGTGACTATTTTGAATTGTTTGGGCTTCCTGTAAGCTATGAATTAGATTTAGCTTTACTTGAAAGACGCTACCAAGAATTACAGTTTAAATTTCACCCTGACCGATATATGAGAAGTACACCTCAAGAACAACTCTTAGCAGTGCAGTACGTCTCTTTAATAAACCAAGCATATATTGAGCTAAAATCAACTTTGTCTAGGGCGCGATATCTATTATCTTTGCAAGACAAAAATTATTTGAATGATTCATATACATTACACGACTCTACGTTTCTCATGGAGCAAATCAAATTCAGAGATGAATTAGCTGAAGTTTCCCAATCAACTGACTCCTGTGTGGCCAGAGCAAAATTAAATCAGCGCGTAGAAGAACGATATGAAGAAATAAAAAATAACTTCAAGAATTATTTTAATCAACATAATTTTGAAGCTGCTGCTGAAACTTTAGCAAAAATGCAATTTCTAGATAAATTTTTGACTGAGCTAACAGAGCTTGATGAAGAATTAAAAAATTTCAATTGAAGCAATCTATTTAAAGGTGTAGAAGTGGTCTTATTACAAATATCAGAGCCTGGAAAATCTCCCAGCCCTCATTTGCATCGCAGAGCTGCAGGCATAGACCTTGGCACAACCAATTCACTTGTGGCTTCTGTCAGGAGTGGGACCCCAGAAGTTTTATTGGATAGACATAAACAGTACCTGCTTCCCTCTGTAGTATACTTTGGGTCTGTAAATCAAGTTTTAGTTGGCCAGAAAGCATACCTAAAGTCATCAATAGACCCACTAAATACATTAATCTCAGTGAAGCGATTTATGGGTCGTGGTATAAAAGATATAAAAAAATTAGGGAGCCAGCTGCCCTATGATTTCCTGGTTTCAGAAGATGGAGGTATGCCAAAATTCAAAACTTCTGCTGGAGAAATAAGCCCAGTAGAGGCTTCAGCTGAAATACTTAAAGTGCTTTTATCAAGAGCAGAGGAGTCCTTAGGTGGAGCCTTAGATGGAATAGTTTTAACAGTGCCAGCATACTTTGATGAAACTCAAAGACAAGCGACTAAGGCTGCAGCAACACTTTCAGGAGTAAAGGTCCTTAGACTCCTTAATGAGCCAACTGCAGCAGCCATAGCTTATGGGTTAGACCAAGATAGAGAGGGAATTATTGCAGTTTATGATTTCGGTGGAGGTACTTTTGATGTTTCCATACTACGTTTATCCTCAGGAGTCTTCCAAGTTCTAGCTACAGGGGGTGATTCATCATTAGGCGGAGACGATATAGATAGAGCAGTTGCAAAGTGGATATGTGAAAGAGCATCTTTGGGTGATAATCTAAATCCATCTCTTCAAAGAGAGCTCTTGATAGCCGCTCGACAGGCCAAAGAAGCACTAACTAGCTCAATGCATGCTGAAATAAATGTCGCAGGCTGGAAAGGTTTGTTAGAAATAGAAGTATTTGAATCTTTAGCTGCTCCGTTAATTGAAAAAACACTTGCTTGTTGCAAAAGGGCATTACGTGATTCAAGTCTTCAAGTAACAGATATCACAGATATCATAATGGTCGGAGGTTCAACAAAGTCACAAATAGTCCATAAAAAAGTAACAGAAACGTTTAATAAAAAACCACTAGCAGATATTGACCCTGATCGAGTGGTAGCAATAGGCGCAGCTATTCAGGCTGACGTGTTGATTGGCAATAAATCTAAAGACGATATGTTGTTACTTGATGTGATACCTTTATCTCTCGGAATTGAGACCATGGGTGGGTTGATGGAAAAAATTATCCATAGAAATACAACAATTCCTATATCTAAATCTCAAGAATTTACAACATTTAAGGATGGGCAGACTGCTATGTCAATTCATGTTCTGCAGGGGGAACGTGAATTAATATCCAATTGTCGGTCACTATCACGTTTCGAGTTAAAAAAAATTCCACCCTTAACTGCAGGGTCAGCTAAAGTGCTTGTAACTTTTCAAGTTGATGCAGATGGATTGCTTAGTGTCTCAGCAAAAGAAATGACGAGTGGTGCAGAGTCATTTATCGAGGTCAAGCCATCATTTGGATTGACAGATCAAGACATTACTAGCATGCTTCAAGAATCTTTTGGAAACGCGAAAGAAGATATGCTAATGAGGGCTCTTAGAGAGCACCAGGTTGATGCTGAGCGATTATACGAAGACTTATTAGTTGCACTTCAGAAGGATGGCCGACAACTACTTAATGATGACGAATATAATTGTTTGAATTTAGCCTTGATTGATTTAAAGGATGTCTGTAACGACGACGATTGTCGAAAGATTTCTCAACAGATAGAAATAACATCAAGAATAAGCGAAGAATTCGCTTCAAGAAGAATGAATGCAAGCATAAAAAAAGCTTTAGCAGGCTACAATATTGATGATCTAGAGGGTGAGGTCTGACATGCCTAAAGTGAGATTTTTACCAGATCCAAATCTATGCCCTAAAGGCGCTATAATAGATGCTAAACCTGGTGATAATGTATGTGAACTAGCATTAAAAAATAATATTGAAATAGAGCATGCATGCGAATTATCTTGTGCATGCACAACTTGCCATGTATTTGTAAGGGAAGGTTTTGATGATCTTGAAGAGGCTGATGATCTTGAAGAAGATTTTTTAGATAAAGCGTGGGGTGTTGATCCAGATTCAAGGCTAAGTTGTCAGGTAATCGTCAAGGATACAGATATAGTTATTGAGATACCAAAATATACCATTAATATGGTTTCTGAAAAACACTAGGAGTTCGTTATGTCACTTATATGGACAGACATTCAAGAAATTGCAATTGGATTATCTGAGGCATATGAGGACATAGACCCCCATTTTATAAACTTTGTAGATCTACGAACATATATACTTGAGTTACCAGATTTTAGTGATGATCCAAAACGTTGTGGAGAAAAAATCTTGGAGGCAATTCAATCTGCCTGGATCGAAGAAATAGAATAAATCAGCATATCAATTAACGACCATAGCGCTAATTATCCTTGATTATTTAGACCGTTTTTAGGTATTAATGCGTTATTATCATCATTATATTTACAGCTATCCTGACTATCCTTGTAGCCTAGTGTATTCACGGGTAAAATCGATGCACTCGCTAATGGCTTATTAAAAAGTGAATCGACTCAATGATTGCTCAAAAAATATAAAATAAATTATCTGGAGAAAATTAATGGCTACTGAAAGCACCCTTTCTATTATTAAACCCGATGCGGTTAAAAAAAACGTAATTGGTGAAATATATGACCGTTTTGAAAAAGCCAACTTAAAAATTATTGCGTCTAAAATGGTACATCTTACAAAAATTGAAGCAGGTGGATTCTATGCTGAGCATGAAGGACGTCCGTTTTATTCTGATTTGATAGATTTTATGACCTCTGGACCAGTCGTTATCCAGGTCCTTTATGGGGATGATGCGGTTATTGTTAATCGTAATTTAATGGGAGCAACAGACCCTGCGAAGGCAGACCCCGGAACTATTCGCGCTGATTTTGCTGATTCCATAGATGCGAATGCAGTTCATGGTTCTGATTCAACTACTTCTGCTCAGCGGGAGATATCTTATTTTTTTACTACAGACCAACTTTGTGAGCGCTAATTGTCACATTTGAGGTAAGCCTAAGGTATTTTTATAATATGACGATATCGACTGTTGAAAATAAACTTGCTATAGACTGCCAAAAAATAAACCTTTTGGGATTATCACCTGAAAAATTGGGGAAATTTTTTAAAGATATGGGAGAGAAACCATTTCGAGCTACACAAGTTTTAAAGTGGATACATCAAATTGGCGTCGATGATTTTGATCAAATGACTAATCTCGCAAAAGATCTTCGGGAAAAGATGAAATCTATTGCAGAAATTAAAGCACCTGAGATTGTTAGTTATCATGAATCTAAAGATGGCACATGTAAATGGATTATACGAGTTAAAGGTGGCGATTGTGTTGAAGCGGTATTTATACCAGAAAAAGATCGAGGAACACTTTGCATCTCCTCACAAGTTGGTTGCGCTCTAGATTGTAGTTTTTGTGCTACAGGAAAACAGGGATTTAGTCGTGATCTTGACGCCTTTGAAATTATTGGACAGTTATGGATCGCAGTAAAAGCTTTTAATTCTTTTGGTGAAAAGGCTAATAGAGTAGTTAGTAATGTTGTTATGATGGGAATGGGTGAACCGCTTCTTAATTTTGATAACGTTATAGATTCTATGGGATTAATGCTAAATGATAATGCATACGGTCTATCAAAAAGACGTGTAACGCTTAGCACTTCTGGTATTGTTCCCATGATTGATAAACTGGCTGAGGTTAGTGATGTATCTTTAGCTATTTCTTTGCATGCACCTAATGATAAGCTTCGAGATCAACTAGTCCCTATAAATAAAAAATACCCTATTTCTTCGTTGCTTGCTTCTGCGCAACGTTATCTTGACAAGATGCCAGACGTTCGCCGTAAAATAACAATAGAATATACCTTGATGGATCATATTAACGACAGGGATGAACATGCTCGAGAATTGGCAATACTGCTTAACAAGCTTCCTTGCAAAATTAATTTGATACCATTTAATCCTTTTGATCAATCTGATTATAGGCGAGTCACTAAAACTGCACTATATAGATTTAGAGATATACTTAAAAATGCAGGTCATACTGTGACAGTCAGAACTACGAGGGGGGACGATATATCTGCAGCCTGTGGTCAATTGGCTGGAACGGTAAGGGATAAAACTAGACGGTCTGAGCGCCATATAAATAAGCATCAACAGCAACCGATTAAATTTGTAATGAGCTAGAAAACGATAGAGATAATTTACTTATGCATATGAAGTCATCAATCAAACGAAGAATATCACGTCAGATCATGATTGGTGATGTTCCAGTCGGTGGCGACGCCCCAATCTCAATACAAAGTATGACGAACACAGAGACAACCGACGTTTCAGCGACTGTAAGACAGATACAAGATATTAAGGACGCAGGGGCAGATATTGTAAGAGTTTCTGTTCCTACAATGGATGCTGCTGAAGCTTTCGGTAAGATAAGAAAGAAAGTGAAAGTTCCTCTAGTAGCGGATATACACTTTGATTATCGAATAGCACTTAGAGTTGCCGATTTAGGCGTTGATTGTTTGCGTATTAACCCTGGGAATATAGGAAGAGAAAAGCGCATAAAGGAGGTTATCAACAAGGCTCAAGATTTAAATATTCCTTTACGTATTGGAGTTAATGCTGGCTCAATAGAAAAAGATTTGCAAAAAAAATATGGTGAACCAACTTCAGATGCACTTGTTGATTCAGCAATGCGTCATGTAGAAATTCTCGATAGTATGAATTTTAATAATTTTAAATTGAGTCTAAAGGCATCTGACATTTTTATGACTGTTGATGCCTACCAAAAAATTGCTAAAATCATTGATAACCCACTGCATATTGGAATTACAGAGGCAGGTGGCTTACGAGGTGGCACAGTAAAGTCATCCATCGGTCTCGGGTATCTTCTTATGGGCGGCATTGGGGATACAATAAGAGTTTCTCTTGCAGCTGACCCTATTGAAGAGATAAAAGTTGGATGGAATATACTTAAAAGCCTGAAGTTGCGAAGTAAGGGTATAAACTTTATTGCTTGCCCCAGTTGCTCGAGACAAAATTTTGATGTAATTAACACTATGAATATACTTGAGAATCGACTTGAAGACATAAAAGTGCCCCTTGATGTTGCAATTATAGGTTGTATTGTAAATGGTCCGGGAGAAGCTAAAGAGGTAGATGTTGGTCTAACCGGAGGTACACCAAATAATTTAATATATATCGATGGTAAGCCGAGCCATAAATTATCACAGGATAGTTTGGTTGAAGAGCTTGAGGCGCTAATACGAAAAGAAGCGTTTCAAAAATCTGAAAAATTAGAAAGCTTAATAGCGAAATCCTCATGAAAAAAATACAATCAATACGCGGAATGAATGATCTTTTGCCGGTAGATTCGCCACGTTGGCAGTATTTAGAGAGCTCAATATCCTCAATTTTAACAAGCTATTGTTTCAATGAAATAAGATTCCCGCTTTTAGAGTCTACGGATTTATTTAAGAGAACTATAGGCGAAATTACCGATATAGTTGAAAAAGAAATGTATACCTTTGATGATCGTAATGGCGATAGCCTTACCTTAAGACCGGAGGGTACAGCTGGTTGTGTTCGAGCGTGCCAACAGAGTGGCTTAATCTTCAATCAGATTCAAAGGTTATGGTATCAAGGGCCAATGTTTCGTCATGAGAGACCCCAAAAGGGTCGTTTGAGACAATTTCAGCAAATAGGTGTAGAGGTCTTTGGGCTCAATGGGCCCGACATAGATGCTGAATTAATTCAGCTTGTTTCTAAGATATGGAGCAGTTTAGGCTTAACAGATCATCTTTCACTTCAGATAAATACGCTTGGAAGTATTGAGTCTAGAAATCTTTACCGTAAGGACCTGATAGCCTATCTGGATGAAAAAAAATACGATCTTGATGTAGATAGCCAACGACGAATACACACCAATCCAATGCGGATCCTTGATAGTAAAGATTTAAATACACAAAAAGTACTTAATGACTCACCTAATTTCCATGATTATCTAGATGAAGAATCCCGAGAGCATTTTGAATTGCTTTGCAGTTTCCTTGAAAAACTTGATATCGCATATCATGTTAATAAAAGATTGGTAAGGGGGCTAGATTATTACGGAAAAACAGTATTTGAATGGGTTACAACTATGCTTGGTGCTCAGGGAACTATCTGTGCTGGAGGAAGGTACGATAAATTAGTAGAACAGATGGGAGGGAAGAGCACACCAGCAGTAGGCTTGGCTATGGGTGTAGAAAGATTAATTTTGCTTCTTGACGAAGCAAGCTTGTTCCCTGATAGTATCGCATCTCAGGTAGATTTGTATGTGATTGCCGATGGCGATATAACTACTAAGTCGATAGAATTAAGTAGTTATATAAGAAACTCCTGTCCTTACTTGAAAGTGCAAAGTCATTGTGGGGGAGGTAGCCTAAAAAATAAAATGAAAAAGGCGGATAAAAGTGGTGCTGGCCTAGCACTGATTATTGATGAGAATGAATTTATAAAAAACAATATAACTGTAAAATATCTTCGTCAAGATCAGCCGCAAATACATGTTAATAAAGAAGAATTTGTTAAGCTCGTAAATAATAAGGTTATAAAAATTTACTAATGGGGAAAAAGTGTGGCAGAGCATTTAAGTGACGAAGAGCAACTTGAAAATTTAAAGAAATGGTGGAGAGAATATGGAATTATCTCTATAGCGATAATTTCAATCTCTGTGGGTGGTTATTTTGGTGTAACTTTTTATAAAGAGAATCAGCGTGAGCAGTCTGTGATCGCATCATCAAAATACCAAGATATGATGAATATATCATTAGTTTCACCCGGTAAGAAAATTGGTGCTACACAACAAAAATTAATAGAAAAGCTAGCGACTGAACTAAAAATATCGTCTGAGGGTTCACAGTATTCAATTTATTCCGCACTTATGATGGCAAAGCTGCATGTTGAAAAAAATGACCTTGATGAAGCAGTAAAGGAACTTGAGTGGGCTTTGAGTCATACAGAGAAAGAATTAGCCCCGATCATAAAACTTCGTCTGGCAAGAGTAGAGGCGTCTAGAGGGAATATCGACCTTGCTTTATCAATGGTCAAAGATGATATCCCTGAGAATATGAATTCAGCATACCTTGAAGCGCAAGCTGATTTTTATATGCTTAAAGAGGATGAGGTATCTGCTTACGATTATTACACGTTGGCAGTGAACCAGCTAAAAGATTATGACAGCCCTCATGTCAAAATTCTTAGGCTTAAATTAAATAAAGTTACTCCAAAGTCACTGCTAAAAGAAGACAGAGATACAACTGGTGATCAAAATTGATAAAAATCTTAGCAATCATATCCATTACATTCATTTTATCGGGTTGTGTAACCGGCCTTTGGTCAACAGTACAAGATGAATGGAGTGCTGTAGAGGACCTAGTTCCTAGTTATGAGCATCCTGAAGATGAGAAAAATAAATCAGGAAAATCTAAACCCACTAAATTATTTGATGTAGAAAAAAAAGTTGATTTAGTAAAATTATGGACCTCCAGCGTAGTCGGCAGCCAAGAATTCACTGGGGCTGGATTTAAACCTGTTTTGTTCGATAGAAAAATTTATGTTGCTGATAAAAATGGTCTTGTTGCATCTATCGCATCTGATTCTGGAGAAATTATCTGGAAGATAGATCTTAAAATCCCACTTGGAGGAGGCGTTGGCATTGGTGGCGACCAAATTTTTGTTGGCAGTATAGATGGAGATGTGATTGCACTTGATGCAAGCAACGGTATAAAAAATTGGCAGCGAAGAACTTCAAGTGAAATTCTCTCTCCGCCAACTGGAAATGGAGATATCACAATAGCGCAATCACAAGATGGGCGAATATATGCCCTTGATGCACAGAATGGAGAAGTTCGATGGCAGTATGAAGTTGAGGTACCAGTATTGTCTCTGAGGGGTACAAGTTTCCCTATTGTTAGAGGAAATACGGCTATCGTCGGTTTTTCTACAGGAAAAGTGTATGCTTTTTCTGCCGCAACAGGTGATACTATTTGGGAGAATCGTATAGGCGTACCCAAAGGCCGATCTGAGTTAGAAAAAATGGTAGATATTGATGGAGAGCCAATTTTTTCTGATGAAATTTTATATGCTGCGAGCTATCAAGGCAGGATTGGTGCAATTTCTAAGACTGGGCGACCTTTATGGTATCAAGATGCCAACACAGTGCTTGGGCCCGCTGTTGGAAGTAATCATGTTTATATTGTCGAAACCAATAATGACATAATTGCTATGGATAAAAATACCGGAATTATAATGTGGTCTAATAGACATTTAAGATATAGAAACTTGGCCCGTCCTACAGTTGCAAATGGATATTTACTCATAGGCGATTACGAGGGCTACCTGCATATCTTGTCTGAGGATGACGGGGACTTTATAGGTCGCATTAAGGTTGACAGTAGTGGTATAAGTGCTCCTTTAATCGTGGATGGTAAAATTATCTATGTGCTTGACAATGATGGTGCAGTTAGTGCGTATGAATTTTTATAATATGTTTTAATTTTTTTCCTGTAAAATATTATTCTATAGTTTTTAAGCGCTTATAATTTCGTATCAATCGATATAAAAATAAATATGTAAGCATAAAATTTCTATTTTTCCCTGTAAAAAATAATTATGGATTTGCAAAATGATTCCGGTATTTGCCCTAGTGGGTCGTCCAAATGTAGGAAAGTCAACCTTATTTAACCGATTAACCAAAACTCGGGATGCTCTGGTGGCTAATTATCCTGGATTAACTCGGGATCGAAAATATGGTGAAGGAAGCATGCTGGGTAAAAGATTTATGCTCATAGATACTGGGGGTATAACAGGAACAGAGGAGGGTATTGATTCGATTATGGCTGAACAGTCTATGCTCGCCATTCAAGAGGCTAATGCAGTAATGCTTATCGTGGATAGCAGAGATGGATTAACTCCCCTAGATACCTACTTAGCTGAATATTTGAGAGAAAAAGAATGTGTTGTTCATTTAGTTGCAAACAAAATAGACGGCGTGAATCCTAATATTGCTTCTGCAGAATTTTTTGAACTTGGCTATAAAAATATATACCCAACTACGGCGACTCATGGTCGTGGTGTAAAAAATTTGATGGAAAGTGTTTTGGAGCCGTTTCCTGAGTTTAATCAAAAAGATGAGGATGATAAGCAAGAAAAGGGTATAAAAATAGCTATAGTAGGGAGACCAAATGTCGGCAAATCCACATTAGTAAACAGAATTTTAGGTGAAGATAGGGTGATAGTTTACGATGAGCCAGGAACAACCCGTGACAGTGTTTATATCGAATATCAAAGAGAAGATAAAAGATATACTTTGATTGATACTGCCGGCATAAGAAAACGTAAGAATGTTTCATTGACTGTAGAAAAATTTTCAATCGTAAAAACCTTACAGTCCATAGATGATGCAAATGTTGTTGTTTTTTTGGTTGATGCCCAAGAGGGTCTTGTTGATCAGGACATGCACCTCATGGGAACAATAGTTGATGCAGGAAGAGCTCTAGTTATAGCGATTAATAAATGGGACGGATTAGACGACTATACAAAAGATAGAATCAAAGTTCAGCTAGATCGTCGGTTGCATTTCGTTAAATTTGCTGACCTACACTACATCTCCGCCTTACATGGAACAGGTGTAGGAAATTTATATAAATCTATAGAGAGTTCCTATGCTTCTGCAATAGATAAGTTAAGTACAAATAAGTTAACCTTAATTCTGCAAGATGCTGTAATACATCACCAGCCTCCGTTAATAAGGGGAAGACGAATCAAACTACGTTATGCTCATGCTGGTGGAAGAAATCCACCAATTATAGTAATTCATGGAAATCAACTAGACGAGATACCTTCCCATTATTCTCGTTATTTGGAAAAAACATTCTGTAGGGCTCTTGATCTACATGGAACACCCGTGAAAATAGAGTTTCGATCCAGTGAAAACCCCTATGAGGGGAAAAAAAATAAATTAACCAATAGACAGATTTCAAAAAAAAGAAGACTAATGAAATACGTGAAAAAAAGAAAATAATAATAAATTATAATACAAGAATAAGTTTACATTTTTTCCATTACCTCTATACCCAGAAGGTTGAGCCCCTTTTTTAATATTTGCGAAGTAGTTTTTGAGAGTATAAGTCTACTCATTTTGATCGTTGGTGAAATATCTTTTTTTAAGATTGGGCAGCGCTCATAAAAAATCATATACGAGCTTGCTAAATTGTAGAGATAATTACATAAAATATGAGGATAGCCCTGAGATGCAACTTGTTCTAAAGTTTCACCAAAATATAGAAGATCTAGCGCTAGTTTTCTCTCTTCATCAGTAGATATCTCAATATTTCCTTCAATATCCTCTGAACCAAAAGAAGTTTTTTCAAAGATACTATAAATCCTTGTATAGGCGTATTGTAAATAGGGAGATGTGTTCCCATCGAAGCTCAACATAGAATCCCAATCAAAAATATAATCATTTGATCGAGTTTTACTAAGATCCGCATACTTGACTGCCCCAATACCTAATTTCTTAGAGATAACACCGACCTCTTTTTTTGATAAAATGGGATTTTTATCTGTGACTAATTTGAAGGCTTTTTCAGTAGCTTCTTTCAGAAGATCATTTAGTTTAACTGTCCCACCACTTCGAGTTTTAAAAGGTTTACCATTTTTATCCATCATTGTGCCAAAGGCGTGGTGTTCTAGAGATACTTTTTTATCAACAAACCCAGCTTTTTTTGCCAAAATAAATATTTGCTTCATATGTAGCGATTGTCGAGCATCTATGAAATACAAAATTCTGTCTGGTTTTATGACATTGTTTCGGTAACGAAGTGCTGCTAAATCTGTGGTTGCATATAAAAATCCACCACCAGATTTCTCTATGATAACCGGGCTTGGCGTGCCATTTTTATCTGCTAATTCATCTAAAAATACAACTTTTGCTCCCTGGTCTTCTTTCGCAAGATTTTTATTTTCTAAATCGACTAATATATTCTTAAGGTCATTATTATAAAAGCTCTCTGGTTTTATATCAGAGGATTTCAAGGTTACATTTAACTTAAGATAAATAGAATCACTATGAGCTATAGATATATCAATAAATTTTTTCCAAAGCCGGAGACAGTGTTCATCTCCCGATTGAAGCTTGACAACGTATTCCCTTGCCTTGTTTGCAAAATTTATATCTGTATCAAAATGTTTCTTTGATTTTTGATAGAATTTTTCAAGATCACTTAAAAGAAATTTATCTTGGTTTTTTGTATTTTGTTGATCCTCTAATTCAGCAATAAGCATACCAAATTGTGTACCCCAATCACCCATATGATTTTGTCTAACTACATCGTGACCGAGGTACTCGAGTGTTCTCGATACAGCATCACCAATAATGGTACTGCGAAGGTGACCTACATGCATTTCTTTGGCAAGATTTGGTGAAGAATAGTCAATCACTACCTTTTGAGGTTTCGGTTTCAGAACACCCAAAGATTTTTCAGAAACAAGCTTTTGTACTGTTTCATTTAAAAATTCGTTAGAAAGAAAAATATTAATAAAACCTGGGCCTGCTATTTCTATTTTATTTGCAATTCCCTCAAGATTAATTTTATCTAGTATATCTAATGCGAGTTTCCGCGGATTAGATCCCATTTCTTTAGCAGCAGCCATAGCCCCATTAGCCTGAAAATCACCGAATTCAGGTCTCGAGCTTTCGGAGATAACTGGGGATAAAGCTTCAGGAATGCCAGCTTCAATCATTGCCGCTTTCATACGTGTATTTAGTAGGTCTTTTATACTCATAAATTCTTGTTATCAGCTTATTATTTGATGGTATTGTTACAATAGCATTATTATAATTTGGCTTAAAAAATTAATCCCGCCTAAGATCTTTATTAGTAGCAATGGGATTTGGGTAGTTATAGATGACAATATAGCTGGAAATCAAAAATGTAAATATCGCTGTAGCCTGAATCAAATGAGAAGCTTGAGTGCTAATGATTGAAGCCTTAAATGCAACATATGCAATAAGAAGAGAGAACTCACTATTTTGTCCCAAACGAAACCCTATGTCCCATGCAAGACTTTTTTCTTCACTTTGTTTGCTGAGCAAAAATCTAAATACTATTGGTTTAACTACAAGTATGGCGATAGACAAGACTATAGTGGCTATGGCCACCTCTGGTAAAAACTTCAGATTGAAACCCGCGCCAATTGAAAAGAAAAACATAATTAAGAAAAAGTCCCGAAGAGGTTTAAGCGTAAGAGCTATATGTTGAGAGATCGGGCTGGAAGCAATACTTATTCCAGCTATAAATGCTCCAATTTCTCTCGACAGACCTAATATCTCTGCAATTTCAGACAAACCAAGGCACCATCCAATTGATAGCAAAAATATATATTCGCCCATTTGATCAAATTTGCTAATTAGTTTCAATATCACTAATTTAACGAAAGCCCAGGCAAAAATAATTAGTAAGGGTAGTGTTATGAGCGTTAAGAAAATTTTATCAAAATTAAGCTCGCCACTTGTAGTACTCAAGAGGATAAGTAATACAAAAATAGCTATGAAGTCCTGCATTAATAATAATCCAGTAATTATTTCGCCACTGTGTTTATGATGTAAGACTGTTGTTGGTAGCAATTTAATACATATCAGAGTGCTAGAAAACATCATTGCAGCAGCTATCACTATGCATTCCATTTGATTGTAATGAAATAAACCAGCTATAAAATATCCTATAAGAGCAAATACAACAGAACTTAAGAGCGTTACTACAGTAACTTTTTTTAGTGTTGAGAAGAGAGATTGAGGTTGTAAATCGAGACCTAGGAGAAATAAGAGAAAAATAATACCAATTTCTGATATTTCCGACAAAAGATTAATGTCTGGAACCCATCCGAACCCAAATGGTCCAATCAATGCTCCTAGAAAAATATAACAAACTAAAAGAGGCTGTCGGCCGTAAATTGCTATCGTTGCAATAATGGCTGATCCAGTAAAAATAAAAAAAAATGATTGAAAAACAGCATCATGCATACAGGTACTCGTTATTAAATATCCAAAAATTTTTATTTATTTTCTAAAGAATTTAAAACAAACAGGGGTTCAGGTGGAACAATTGCGCATTGGTAGCTTTTATCAAAGTCATCTAATGATGATATTGCAGCCTCTAGATTAGTCCCTTCTTTGAGATCGAAAGATGTAAATCCACACCTCTTAAGATAGAAGAGCTGATCTTGAATTGGGTTACCTATTGCCCTGAGTTGGCCATTAAATTCATATCTCTCTCTTAATAGTCTAGCAATCGAAAAACCCCTTCCATCAGTAAAAATTGGAAAATTTACTGCAATTATAGGAAATAGATTTGCTTCATGACCGATTAGCTCAACAGATTCGTCACTATCAATCCATATACCTGCGACTGTAAGATTTAATTTCTCGCGATTATCCAACCAGTATTGCATAGGAAGTAACAGAAGTTTACCAATTGGTAGTTGGCCCTCAAAGTCTTTATCTATAATGATCCAGGCATCATCAACGACCTCTGTACCTTTAATGATTTCAGGCATATTTATTCATCTCTTTTTTTTCGAGCTAAGTTTCCTGGATAAACCTTTTCCTTGAATGGATCTATTCCAATTCGACGAAATGTATCTATAAATAACTCATCACCTTTACGATTCTCAACATAAATATTAAGAATTTTTTCAATAACTTCGGGAACCTCAGATTCTCCAAAAGAAGGCCCTAAAACTTTTGCTAGAGATGCATCTATACCGGAGCTACCTCCTAATTGAATTTGATAAAACTCAGCACCTTTTTTGTCTACCCCAAGTATCCCTATATTGCCAACATGATGATGACCACAAGCATTCATACAGCCAGATATATTTAATGATAAGTCACCCAAGTCATGGACGTAGTCAATATCTTCAAATTTTCTTTGTATAGATTCTGCTATAGGAATAGATTTGGCGTTAGCCAGAGAACAAAAATCTCCACCTGGGCAGCAAATCATATCTGTTAACGTATTAATATTTGGAGTAGCAAAACCATTAATTTTAGCTCTTTCCCATAAATTATAGAGATTAGTTTTTTTTACATCTGCTAAAACTATATTTTGATTATGAGTTACCCTTGCTTCGCTAAACGAGAATTCATCAGCTAAATCTGCGATAGCTTCAAGTTGAGTATCCGTTAAATCCCCTGGGGCTACACCAGTTGGCTTTAAGGATAGAGTCACAGAACTATAACCATCAATCTTGTGATCTCTAACATTTCTTTTAAGCCATTTATCAAAAGCCATATTCTTTTTTGCTTGAGTTTTAATTTCCCCCTCTGACTTTTTATTATCAAGTTTTTCATAAGGTGGCAAAGTAAAGTGCCCCTTAACTCTATTAATTTCTTTATCAGTAAGCTTTCCAGGAGTATCTTTGGTGTAATCCCACTCATCTTCTACCTCTTGGGCAAAAACTTCTGGTGTCCAAGCTTTCACAAGAATTTTAATTCTAGCTTTATATTTATTGGCTCTGTTTCCATATCGATTGTATACCCTCAAAATAGCATCTAAATATGTAAGCAAATCTTTTTGCGGTAGAAATTCTCGAATGATGGAACCAATAACAGGTGTGCGCCCAAGGCCACCACCAACGTATATCTTAAAGCCTAGTTCATTAGACGAGTTTTTGATAATTTGTATACCTATATCATGGACTTGTATCGCAGCTCTATCTCCATCAGTTCCGCATACAGCAATCTTAAATTTACGTGGCAAAAATGCAAATTCAGGATGAAAGGTAGACCATTGCCTTATAATCTCGCACCACGGTCGCGGGTCTTCAAGCTCGTCTCTAGATGCTCCAGCAAACTGATCAGAGGTAGTATTTCGTATACAGTTTCCACTAGTTTGCACTGCATGCATTTCTACTTGAGCTAACTCTGCAAGTATTTTTGGGACATCCTCTAATTTAGGCCAATTCAGTTGGATATTTTGACGAGTAGTAACATGACAATAACCTTTATCATAATGCCTAGTAATATGTGCTAGTTTTCGTAGCTGTATTGAATTTAATAAGCCATAAGGGACCGCAATACGTAGCATTGGGGCAAGTCGTTGTATATATAAACCATTTTGAAGGCGCAAAGGAAGAAATTCGTCATCAGAAAGTTCTCCTGATAAGTAACGATCGGTTTGATTTTTAAATTGAGAAACACGCTGCTCAATAATTTTTTGATCTTGTTCGTTATATAGGTACATAAATATTTACAACATTTATAATCTTTAATACCCACATTATCTATTATTGACAAGCAGAATAATAGAAATCAGTTAGTTATTATTTATAATAATTGCTTTTTTTGGTCGATTTAAATAACGGCTACCATATGTCAGGAAAGAATATAAATCATACCATTTATCTGCTTCACCAAATTTATATTCTAAGCAATGTTAAGTAATCGGGACAATATAAATCATCATTGGTATAATCATTTTTTTAGAAAATGAACCTTACAATATCCTTGTTAAACATAGGGCCTATAAAATGTCAGAAGAAATAAATAATAATGAAATTGAGAAAGAAAATAATAGCAAGGTCGATGCTATTGCAGCAGTTGCGTTCTCCTGCATCTTTGTTGTGACCATAATTTTTTGGCTTAGTAATCAATAATTTACATAATAATTTTTCTTTTTTTAATAAGTAATAATTACTAAATTTTAACTATTAAGTATCAACCTAACTAGGGTAGTAACACATACGATAAAAATTATAGTAAATATAATCCCAGCTATTATAAAGCTATAAATATTCCCATGCTTGAAATCTCTTGCCCTATTTCTGTCACTTTGTACCCCAATAAATGCAGCTAGTGTGCTCAATACAATTGTCCAAAAATTTGGTTTATGTTGAACTTTATCGAGCTCTTCAGTTTTCTTTTGCATCAGAATATTCCTTGGTTTTATAAATTTGGCCTAAGCCACCTTTCTATCTCAGATAAATCAAGATTTTTCCTAATAGCTAGGCTTTCTAATTGATCTAATTTAATTTTTCCAACATTAAAATACTTAGATTCTGGGTGTGAAAAGTACCATCCACTAACTGATGCCGCGGGCCTCATAGCAAAACTATCAGTTAAGCTAATACCTATATTTTTATACACATCAAGTAACTCAAATAATTGCTTTTTTTCTGTGTGGTCGGGGCAAGACGGATACCCAGGAGCTGGCCTTATTCCACGATATTTTTCTTTTATTAGATCTTCATTATCTAAGCTTTCATTATTCGAGTAACCCCAGTACTCTTTTCTTACTTTTTCATGTAAATGTTCTGCGAAAGCTTCGGCAAGCCTATCTGCTAGAGCTTTAACTAAGATACTATTGTAGTCGTCCCCCTTTTTTTCATATTCGGTAGCTAACTTCTCGACTCCTATTCCAGTTGTAACTGCAAAACCACCTATATAATCATCAATATTTGCTTCTTTTGGGGCAATAAAATCGCCTAGAGATAACATTTCAGTAACAGCATCATTTTTTGATGACTGCTGTCTGATATGGTGAAGTGTAGACTGAATTATGGTACGTGATTGATCTTTGTAGACTTCAATATCGTCATCATTTGTGGTATTTGCTGGCCATAGTCCAAATACTGCAGAAGCTTTTAGTGTTTTCTCTTCAATGAGCTTTTTAAGCATTATCTGAGCATCATTAAAAAGATCAGTAGCGGCTTTCCCTACAATATGATCAGTAAGTATTTTGGGGTATTTACCTGCGAGATCCCACGTAATGAAAAAAGGTGTCCAATCAATATAACCCAGCAATAATTCAATTGGGTAATCGTCTAAAACTTGAATTCCTAAATTATTAGGTAAAGGCGGGGTGTATTTTGTCCAATCGACTTTATACTTAGCTTTTTTTGCTTGCTCATAAGAAAGGGAATCATTTCTTGGTTTTCTCTTGATAGCCCTCTCCCTGACTTGCTCATAGTCCAGCTGTACTTCCTTAATATAATTATCTTTTTCTTTTTTATTTAAAAGCTTACCTGCAACCCCCACAGCTCTCGAAGCATCAGCAACATATATTGTTTGGTTTTGATGGTAGTTTGGATCAATTTTTACAGCTGTATGTGCTTTTGAGGTAGTAGCGCCACCTATCAACAGTGGAAAATTTAAATTTTTTCGTTCAAGCTCAGAGGCTATATGAACCATCTCATCTAAGGAGGGCGTTATGAGGCCGGAAAGCCCGATGATATCAACTTTTTCTTTCACAGCTGTTTCTATGATTTTTTCTGCAGAAACCATTACACCAAGATCGATGACTTCGTAGTTATTGCAACCAAGCACCACGCCAACAATGTTTTTACCAATATCGTGAACATCTCCCTTCACGGTAGCCATAAGTATCTTTCCGTTATTTGATACTTTGTCGGTTTTCTCGTTTTCTATAAAAGGCTGAAGATGGGCAACTGATTGCTTCATCACCCTGGCAGATTTTACGACTTGAGGGAGAAACATTTTACCTTCACCAAATAAATCTCCAACAACATTCATACCGTCCATCAGGGGCCCTTCTATAACATGAAGAGGCCTTTCGGAGTTGAGCCTACATTCTTCTGTATCTTCTATTATGTAAGTAGTGATTCCTTTGACAAGGGCATGCTCTAATCGTTTCTCGATTGGCCATGATCTCCATTCGATATCAGTTTTATTGTCCTTATTGGATCCATCGATATGATAATTTTGAGCTATAGATACGAGATCTTCAGTACTTGTAGGAGAGAGATTTTGAATAACAGCTTCTACTTTATCACAGAGCTCTTTTGGAATATCACTATATACAGTGAGCTGACCTGCATTAACAATACCCATACTTAGACCAGCACGGATTGCATGCAAGAGGAATACTGAGTGAATAGCTTCTCTTACCGGATTATTTCCACGAAATGAAAAAGAAACGTTACTGATCCCTCCTGAGATAAGCGCTAACGGTAAATTTTTTTTAATCCAGCGAGTGCTTTCTATGAAATCTACTGCATAATTATTGTGTTCTTCTATTCCGGTTGCAACTGCAAAAACATTTGGATCGAAAATTATATCTGCAGGATTAAAGCCTACCTGTTTTACAAGTATATTGTAGCTTCGCTCACATATTTCTTTTCTACGCTCTAAATTATCAGCTTGGCCTTTCGCATCAAAAGCCATAACAACTACAGCTGCACCATACTTTTTACATAATTTAGCCTGTTCTATGAAGGGTATCTCTCCTTCTTTGAGGCTAATAGAGTTTACAATACATTTGCCTTGCGTCCACTTTAAGCCAGATTCAATTACATGCCATTTAGAGGAATCAATCATTAATGGAATTCTTGATATATCTGGTTCAGAAGCAATTAGTTTAGTAAAGGTCGTCATAGCTTCGACAGCATCTAACATGCCTTCATCCATATTGATATCAATGATCTGGGCTCCGTTTTCGACTTGTTGTCTCGCAACATTTAAAGCCTCTTCGTATTGACCGTCTAGTATTAGTTTTTTGAAACGAGAAGAGCCTGTGACGTTGCATCTCTCGCCTACGTTCACAAATAAGGAGTCTTGAAAAATACTATAAGCTTCTAGCCCAGACAATCGACATGCGGGTTGTATAGTTGGAATTGAGCGTGCTTTAAAATTTTTTACACTTTTAGATATTTCTTCAATATGCTCTGGTGTAGTGCCACAACAGCCACCGATGATATTGAGAAACCCACTTTGAGCAAATTCAGAAACAATTTCACTAGTTTCCTGAGGTGTTTCATCATATTCACCAAACTCATTTGGTAAACCTGCATTTGGGTGGGCGCTAACGAAGGTATCGGAAATCCTGGATAATTCTTCTATATGAGGGCGAAGTTCTTTTGCCCCAAGAGCACAATTAAGACCTATCGAGAAAGGTTTTGCATGAGAAACTGAGTTCCAAAACGCTTCAGGTGTTTGACCTGAAAGCGTTCTACCGCTAGCGTCAGTAATTGTACCAGAAATCATAATTGGTAGTTCAAAGCCTTTTTTTTCAAAGGTTGATTTTACTGCAAAGATTGCAGCCTTGGCATTTAAGGTATCGAATATCGTTTCTATTAGAATGATATCACTGCCACCATCTATTAATGCTTCTGTTGCTTCAATATACGTCTCGACTAGTTCATTAAAATCAGTGTTGCGGGCACCTGGATCATTAACATCTGGGGATATTGACAATGTGCGACTGGTTGGCCCTAAAACTCCAGCAACCCATTTTGGATTTTCGGGTGTAGAGACCTCATCACAGGCTTCTCTGGCAATCTCAGCACCAGACTTATTAAGCTCGTATACTAGATTCTCCATGCCATAGTCTGCAAGCGATATAGATGTGGAGTTGAATGTATTTGTTTCTAATATATCCGCTCCAGATTTTAAGTATGCTAAATGAATATCCTTAATCAAATTTCTTTGAGTTATTGATAAAAGATCATTATTACCTGCCACATCTTTGTAAAAATTTCTAAATCTCTCACCTCTATAATCATCTTCCTTGAGCTTATATCGCTGGATCATAGTGCCCATTGCACCATCTAATATTAAAATTCGACGGCAAGCTTCTTCTTTCAGCTTTTGTATGCGCGTTTCTCGATGATTCATTTCAATATCCATACTTTCCAAATACCTCAATATCAATATTTTATCATATCAATATATCTATATCAAAAAATATTGATATAGATATTAATTTAACTCAATCATAACTCATAGGTTTGTCGGTAAAGTCTATGAATGGTAAAATTTTTACTATATCTTTTATAGAAAAATTCTGAGGTCCAGATGGTAAACATAAATATTACAGAATCTGCTCAAAAATATCTTGCAGAGCTACTTGAAAAACAAGACACAGAAGATATTGGGATTCGAATATTTGTATCAGATCCTGGAACCCCAAAGGCCGAAACTTGTATCGCTTATTGTCGTCCCGGTGAAGAAAAAGAAGATGATGTTGTAATTGACTATACAGATTTTCAGGCTCATTTTGATCAAAAAAGCATACCTTACCTAGAAGATGCTAAAGTAGATTACTCTGATGATAAGTTTGGAGGCCAGCTGACAATAAGAGCTCCAAATTCACGTATGCCAAACATAAACGATGATAGCCCAATCGAAGATAAGATAAACTATGTTTTATATAATGAAGTCAATCCAGGATTAGCATCTCATGGGGGCAGTATAAGCTTAGAGGAAGTCATAGATGGTATTGCCATTCTGAAATTTGGTGGAGGCTGTCAAGGCTGTGGGTCAGCTGATGTAACATTGAAAGAAGGCGTCGAAAAAACCATGATGGAAAAAATTCCTGAATTGAAGGGAATTAAAGACATCACGGATCATACCGATAAAAGTAAAGCTTACATGTAGCAAACTTATTTCATCACCTTAAATTTTTCTATCAAAAAGCTTATTTTTAAGTTTTTTGTGCATTCTTCTGATAGTCACTTCTGTTGTATTCCAGTCCATACATGAATCTGTTACCGAGACTCCATATTTTAAATCTTTTATATCGCTAGTAATGCTTTGATTTCCTGCATTTATATTACTTTCGATCATTAGGCCGATAATTGATTTATTTCCCTCTAAAATTTGATTAGTAACATTTTCAACAACTAATGGCTGTAATTCATGATTTTTATTTGAATTTGCATGACTACAGTCAACCATGATATTTTCAGTAATTCCTGATGACCTCAAATTTTCTTCTGTCATAGCTATATTCACTGAGTCGTAGTTAGGTTTACCGTCGCCACCTCGCAGGACCACATGGGAATATGAGTTCCCCGCAGTAGTTATCACAGAAACATTACCTTCAGCATTTATTCCCAAAAAACGGTGGGGGCTAGCAACTGATTTTAACGCGTTAATTGCAACGGTGAGTCCACCGTCTGTACCATTTTTGAATCCAACAGCTGAAGATAGCCCTGAAGCCATTTCGCGATGTGTTTGAGATTCTGTAGTCCGCGCACCAACAGCCGCCCATGTAATTAAGTCGTGCATATATTGAGGTGATATTGGATCTAAAGCCTCTGTGGCAGTTGGCAAACCAATTTCAGCTATTTCCATTAATAACTTTCTACCTACATGGAGTCCTTCAGTAATTTTAAAAGAATCATTAAGATGGGGGTCATTAATAAGACCTTTCCATCCTGTGGTTGTTCTCGGTTTTTCAAAGTAGACACGCATCACTAAACACAAGGTATCACTTACATCATCAGCGAGAGCTTTTAAGCGATTAGCATAGTCTATGGCTGCATCAGTATCATGAATAGAGCAGGGACCCACGACAATGAATATTCTATGGTCTTTCCTGTCAAGAATATTTTCAATAGCAGAACGACCGGTATTTACGGTTTTGCGTGCAGCATCACTAATTTCTATTTTTTCTTTGAGCGCCTTAGGCGATATCAGTATTTCTTGTGAATCGACATTGATATTTTCAATAACTCGCGTCATATTTTTTTCCAAATAATATTTAATTTAAATGTATTCTACATGAAAATTCATCCTAGAGTGCAGAGGATGGAGGCTTAATATCTTTATTTATTGAGAATTTTTTTTAAAAATAGCGATAAATCATTTAAACAATCTCAAGATGTTGTATCAGTGGAAAGTAGAGTCCTGTCTTAGTAGGGAGATTATTTATACCATGAAGAATTTTTTCATAATGCCTTAATTTTTTCTCATACTCTGCTACTTCTTGAGTCAAAAAAATATCCAGACTTTGATCTTTGCTTGGTTCAGACGACTTATAATCTATAATCCATTGGGTGCCATTTAAAACAAAACAACGATCTATAATAGAGGTTTTTGACCGCTTTCCTTTTAGCGATTTATAACCAATACGATATTCACACTTACTACCCTTATGTGATGAATCAAAAATCCAGTGGTTTTTTTTGTCCCTAATGCATGCATCCACTGATCGCTGAAGCAACGAGAGCGGTTGATCAAAATTAGTGAGGCCGAGGCCTTGAAGTTGAGATTGCCAGTATGGTATTTGATCGATAATTTTCTTTTCATCCCATTTGTTAATCCCATCAATTACTATTTGATTCAATATACGATGAAGCACAGTTCCAGTATGTCTGGCACTAGTGGCAACAATGGATGAAGATTTCTTCTCATCTGAAGTAACTATATTAGCGATAGACCTCGGTATTTTAGCCTTATTAAAGCTGAGAGCTTTTTCCCACGATGCTGGAAGTCTATTTAGAGCTACAAGTAATTTTTGACTATTTCTATCATTAGAATTATCGTTTGCAGCTGACCGAAAATCATAACTTTTGCAAGATAAAAAAGGATGATTTTTGAGGCGTTCCTTATAACAGTCTCGCCCAAAAAGAGCTGTTAATAAAGTACTTTTCGAGGGTTTTATTTCATCGGTTTGCTTCATATTTTCCCCAATACTAAAGGTATATGTTAGGTGAAGTCTTTTTTTGGCTCTTGTTACAGCCACATAAGCTTTTCTAATTCTTTCAAGCTCTTCTCTTAACTTATTTTCTTGTTTAAGATAATCAAAGATACGATTATTTTCTTGTCCAGTTTCGGGTCTTGGGCCAACAATTAGTCGATCTTCGCCTTTTTTGTTTGTTCTTTCATGCCATCGAATTAATGGTTCTTTGCTGTAATTTCTGTCTGGCCGGTTCAAGCCGGGGATGATTACTGTATCGAATTCGAGTCCTTTTGCTTTATGTATGGTCATGATAAATACATTGGGATCAGATGTTTCATTAGGGACAACATAGAGGCCTTCTAAAGCTTTTTCAAATATGTTCCAATCGGTAATTCGACCAGAACTTTCATGTAGTTCTAATAAATCAAAATATTGCTGACAGGAATTTAATTCCTGCTCTGAGGTTAAAGAGTTAGGGCCACCAAGTTCAATCCAGATGGACTCTATCCATATCCTTAACGGCTTTTTGTGGCGTTGCTTCCACCCTGATTTTAGGACAGCGCAACAGCGGCTGAGTATTTGTTTGCCGTCAGTTGAAATATCTTTTATTTCGGTATACCTGAATATATTTGTGATAATAAGAGGAAGCTCAGTACTTGCCGAATCATCTTCACTGTTTTCTTTATAGTTTGCGACTAAAAATAGATCGTGAAGATTGAGCCCACACCAAGGTGATCGGAGTATCGCTAGCCAGGAGATCCGGTCAGCAGGGGATAATAGAGCTTTTGTAAGTGACTTCAGATCAATAATAGACATTCGGTGATTCAAAGGATCTATTTCAGTAGCTTGCCAGCTTATCCCTTCGTCTTTAAGTGCAATAAGAATTTTAGGTAATACTTTACGAGTATTCGCTAAAATAGCGATAGATCCCTGTGGATTAACCTTCTTTGTTTTGCAAACAAGTGAGGCAATATGCTTAGCCTCTGCTTTTTCAGCATCATTTGACCCCTTGTAATCAATAAATTCATCGAGAGTAATGACTTTTTCACTTTTATCATTTTTCGAGCGGGCATCTTCAAAGCAAGCCACTGATGGGCTATAACTTACCGATCCTCTTCCTAAGTCATCTTTGTCATCAAAAGCACATTGAAATACGCTGTTAACCCAATCAACTATTTTAGCTGCTGATCTAAAATTGACCATTAAATCTATCTTTCTAAGATTTATATTACCTATAGGGTTCTCCCTCACTTGCATGAATTGTCTGACATTTGCTCCTCGCCAAGAATAGAGACATTGCATTGGGTCACCTACAATAAATAAGCTTCGATTATCTTCAGGTTGCCACTCACGGGTGAGATTTTTAATTAACCTAAATTGCAAAGATGAGGTATCTTGAAATTCATCTACTAGAATATGTTTAATAGTATAGTCCAGCTTAAGCGCTAGCTCTGTTGGCGCATCTTCTGTTCCAAGTGAGCGCAAAGCAGCAAATGAAACCTCTGTATAATCACAAGCTTTATTCTGTTTTAGGGTTACACTTAAAAGTCCGCTAAGATCTAGGAGGATTGATTTCAGTGCTTTAATTGTTTGCCACTGGATGTCGCTATAATGCGGAACAGGTAGAGAAGTTAATTCACATAGTACTTTGTAAGCTCCTGCTTCACCTTGTAATTTCTCAATTAGGTAACCCATTTCTTCTTTTTTTTGTTTCGCATGCTTTGTAGCATCCTTCTTATTTTCAATTGAGTCATCGGTTGCAGGAAACCCCTGATGCAAGGTTAATTTTTTTCTCCATTCTTTCTTTTCTGTGAAGAACATTGACAGTAATCCAGTCCATTGTTGGTATCCAGATGATGTAGGACTTGGAAGATTCTCTAAGCTTGAGCAAGAGAGTAAATCGGTGTTTTTGGGTTCATCTTGAAGTAATAGGTTAGTAGTTGCATATTTCACTAGTTCTAATAGCTCCCCCTTAAATGGATCGAAAATACTCTTGATAGATAAAAGGGTTTCTTCTATCACCTCGTTAAGTGAATCTTCAAGATAGTCTCTTGCTTTATCGATTTGATAGAGGTGGCCAATACTTTGACCTCTATCTTGTAGTAGGTTTACTAGTAAATTCTGAAGTTCATTAAGATCGTTATCAAGCAAACCCAAAAGAGTCGAGATTGCTCTACTAATATCATTATGTCGTTCTATTTGAGATAAAATTAGCTCCGATACTACCTTTTTATAGAGTATAGTTGGCTCGGTGAGATCTTTAGTAAATGGATTAAATTCACTTTCAAGTGGAAGTTGTCCTGCAAGTTTCCGACAAAATCCGTCAATCGTATGTATTCTTAGCCTTGATGGGTTATCAAGCAAATCCCATTCTTTTTCTTTATTTCTAGATAATGCTTTTTTCGCCAGATCTAAAGCGATAACTTCATGTTCTTGTGAGCTCAAGTAAGTGTTTTGATCAGTACTTTTAGAAGCTCTAATTAAATACTCCATTACACGACTTTTCATTTCATCAGCAGCCTTATTGGCAAAAGTCATACACAGAATCTCTTCGGGATTTTCGACAACACTTAAAAGCCTCAATACTCTTTGCGTTAATAGTTCTGTTTTTCCAGAACCTGCCGGGGCAGAAACAGCAAAGGATTGAAAAGGCTCCAAAGCTAATATTCTTTCATCTAGATCCTGTATTCTCATTTATTATCGCTTTCCTATCTTTTTTGAGATGAATATTTGTTTGTCCATATATAGTTCCAGATTATCTTCATTTAATCGATTGAGGGGAGCGAGATATTGGTTCAAATCAGAGCTAGATTTGTTCATATTAGCTGCTACAGCGTAACCTTCCATGAACTCCTCAGCCAAAATTTCAAGTGATTCCTTCCATTGAGCTACACGGTCATCCCAGTTTTCATCTGATTCCATTACTTTAGGTAATAAATTGGCTATTTTGGTGAACCCTAAAAATCTTTGAGAAGAAATATGGATTTGTCCAAAAGCTATGCCAACCATATTAGCTTTGTTGTATAGCCCGTATAAAAGCAATTGGGGCTCTTTAGGCCGATCGCCATCCCAAGTACCAGTATCACAATTGGCTCCAGTTTTATAGTCTATGATTAAGTTTTCACCACTACTTATACGATCTATACGATCAATTGTTAACTTCAACGGTAGTCGACCTACATATATATTTTCTGATTTTTCTAAAAACGAGATTACAAATGGCATCCTTTCTTTTTCGACATTAAGCCATTTCAGCATTAATTTACTTAGGCGTTGTGTTTCAAGCGAGAGATATTTTGACTTAATAATATCAGGCCTTTTAATTTTCCATTCATCTAGAACTGAACAAATAGATATTTTGATAACCTCTTTTAAATCCGGCTCTGTTAAATTAATTAGTCTCTTTTGAGAGCAGGTTTTTTCCCAAAAAACTTGCATGCACTTATGGATAATTATGCCTCTTTCCATCAGAGATAAACCAAATGATGGGGGTTGTATCTCCCTCGCCCCTAATCGATGTATTGCGAAAGCGTTAAAAGGGCATGAAGCTTGATTTTTCAGAATACTGCTTCCGCCAGTAATATTTTCCTTATTAAGATCAACTATAGGGCCATTCGCGCATTCAACTCTCTCTAATTTCACAATTGATATATTCTGGTATATTGGATTGCTTGATAGGTTGCCATCGATATTAAGATCCTCAATTCCTATTTCTTTTAGGTCAGAAATTAAAGGGCTTACCTTAAATGACTTATTATCTTTTGTTTCACTAAAACTGAAGACAGTATTATTTGAGGATACTTTTATCCTCTCTAGTTGTTTTTTTGCAAGGTTTAGTTGTACTTCAGGTGATGATTTGGGTGTCATGTGCCGTTTTTGAATATCCATGGGTATGAGAGAGCTCATACCACTTTTATTTGGCCAGCTGGCATCATCCATTCCAGTTACCCACAGGTGGTCAAATTTTAGTGTGTTGCTTTCTAATAATCCTATAATATGAATCGGAATATCGAAATTTTTACGCTTAAAGACATACCTATCCGTTGCTCGATTTAGTAATTTTAATGCTTCTTTTATGGTCACCTTCTGCTTAAGTTGATCAAGAGAAGCGAGAGTCTCAAATGAATCAAACCATTCTTTTTGTAGGTTATCCTCTAAATTATTTAGATCTTGAAGCCCAGGCCAGCCAAAAGAGTCTAATTGTTTTTGAAAAAGTTTTATCCAGACGGAAAAGTGATTTTTTTCAGATATTCCCTTCATATGGTTATTAGCTTCCTGACAGCAAAAGCTATCACTCAAGCTATCTTTATCGATGGGAGTACATTTTTTTTCTGAACACTTAAGCTCGCTGATGAATTGATTAAAAGATAATTCTAACTGCCCTTTTTTCCGAAGATATTTTTCAGCGACTGCTCGAGATAATAGCGAATAATTTTTACCCCAAAATGGAGAATTTAACAGCTGGCAATACCTCTCGAGACTTAGTTTGCTAACATTTATTGATAATAAAAGCAGAGCAGTTGAGATGATCGGTGTATCGCTAAGCGTCGTACCTGTTGATGCCTCATATGAGCAGGCATCATAGGTGCGATTTAGGTCGTAACCGGTTGGATTTAGTTCCTCCGAAAGTATTCTCTCGGTAGCCTTCAGTTGCAGAGTAGAATCAGACAGGATAATTCCTACACGATGTTCTGGGTGTTCTATATGGATTTTTTTTGCCCACCTAGCTGCTGCTCTAATTTCTTGATTCATATCAAAAAATTCGATATATCTTGGTGGTGTTCGAACAATTTTTTTATATCTGCATTCTGATGATTCTTGTACCAATTTTTTAGAGGCTGCTTTTATGAGATCTAGGTATAAAGGGGGTATTTGATCAAATCCGAGTGTAATGATATCACCAACATTTCTAATTTTTGCATTTTTAAAGAGTTCAGCTAAAACTTGAACAGCATCAGCTTCAGTAATAAATTTATAATTCTTTAAAGCTAACTCAAATTTTGAGATCCATTCATAAAATAGAGGTGCAGTATTCTTTAGTTTTAAGCAGGGAATCTTCCATCTCTGCATAATATTATAACTATCTCTCGCAAGGCTCGAGTAATTTTCAGGACTTAGGGGTTCGAAGCTATCTGCAATTATTTTTTCCCAGATAAGATGCTCGGTTAGGTCAGGGACAATAGAGTAATTTGGAGCCTTAAATTCCCTATTACCACAATAACGTAACCACGTTTCTCTGACCCATCTCTCAATTGCGAAAATCTCAGGTTCAGCCCAGCTTATATTCCCCTGATCTATTTGATATTGCCCCCAGCTTTCTCTGACTATTATGGCAAGATTATCAGTAGCTGTGAGCACTAATACTCCTGATTTAATTTGATCTTTTATTGCATGAATATCAAAAAGCGGGCGCATCATGGCATTAAACTTTGTTATCCTAGTCAAAATCTATGATCGCACAACCTTAGATTTGAAAAAAGATGTACTTCATAGGTTTTTTGTTTTTCATAATCCCTAAAGCTAATTAGGAGATATAACTAATATGACTATGGTTTATTTTAGTTTTATTATTGGTGGGTTTATTCTTGGTGCATTAACAGCATTCTTCGTCGCAAAGGGGGCTATAGCATCTCGTGACCAACAAAAAGCTGTATTAGCGACACGTCTTGAGATGGAGCAAAATAGATTCAGAGAGCAGTCTTTATCAAATGAGGCTAAATATAATGAGCAGTCAGCTTTACTAAAAGAATCCCGTGAAATTCTAGGTAAAGAATTTGAGAATTTAGCTAATCGAATATTTGATTCTAAGCAGGAGAAATTCTCAAAAGACAGTCAACGCACACTCGATTCTTCTATTGGCCCATTGCGCGAAGAAATTACCAGATTCCATAAGCATATAGAGGATTCTCATCATAGAGAAAATGCTGCGAGAAGTGAAATGAATGGATCAATTAAAGAATTGATGAAACAGACTAATCTGGTAAGAGGGGAGGCCTCAAACTTAGCAAGTGCCCTTAAGGGTGATAGCAAGTCTCAGGGTAATTGGGGAGAGATGATTTTGGAAAGAATGCTCGAAGAATCAGGCCTTTCCAGCCCTAGGGAGTATGTAACTCAAGAGCCACATATAGATCAACAGGGGCGGCGAAGGCTTCCTGATGTGATTATTCATATGCCTGATCAAAGAGACATGGTGATTGATTCAAAGGTTTCGCTGACAGATTACGAGCGATATAAAAATGAACCTGATGTCGTGGAGCAAAAAAAGCATCTAAAACAGCATATCAACTCTGTTAAGGTTCACATAAAAGAACTTCATGAAAAATCTTATGAGCAGCTTGAAGGTATCAACACCCTAGATTTTGTATTGTTATTTATACCAATAGAGGGTGCTTTCATGTTAGCCCTGCAAAATGATGATATGTTGTTTAACGATGCATATAAAAGGAACATCATACTCTCAAGCCCCAGTACTTTGATGGCTATGTTAAAGATTGTGAAAAATGTTTGGCGCTTTGAAGATCAAAATAGAAATTCACAGAAAATCTCTGATGAAGCAGGAAAGCTTTATGATCAGATGGCCCTGGTGATAGAGTCATTAGATAATATTGGAGAACATATTGAAAAAAGTCAGAATGCATTTGAGATGGCAAAAAAGCGAATGAAAACTGGTAAAGGCAACCTTATGAATAGGTTTGATACCATTAAAAAATTAGGTCCAAATACAAAACGCAACATTTCACAAGCTTGGATTGATCAAGATAAAAATAATGAATGCTTATCTTTAAAGGATGACTTAGATCACAAGTAATAGAGTGAAATATACAATTTAACTTGGTTAAATCATCAATTGTGGTAAATGTTAAACAATGAATTCAATAACACACATAGAATATACTATAATACCAGTATCAGTAATCTGTATGTTAGGTTTGTATGCTTTTATTCTTTACCTGAGGGTCCGCGAGCAAAACCTGCAAAGAAAAAATAATGCTGATATTCTTTCAAAGCATTTAATTAAGCGTCAGGCTGAATTTCAGGAGAGTATTCGGGTGATTGCATCTGCGATTGTTCAGAATCAGGTCAGTCTGACTGAGGGTGCGATAAGGATAAATAAACTCTATAGTCTATTAGACGATACTTTCTCTGACGATGAAGCATATCAAGTGTTTTTAGAATTGACTGAGGCGACAGCTCATATCCCAATTCTAGAAAATTGGGCTAAACTTACGAAAAAAGAGCAAGCTTTTTTTGAAGTCGAAAGAAAAAAAATAGAAAAAGGTTTTCATCATTTAATTAAAATCTCTGCCCAAAGAATTCTTGACTTGCACTCTGGTAAAATACAGTTAGAAAAAAAACATCCATTCAGAGATACTATAGAAAAAATTCCTGCTAAATTTATTGATGGTTAATGTAACCAATCAATCCGATAAGCGATGATGACTTTAAAAAACTATTAGCGTTTAAGCGGTTTCCAAAATTATAGGATTATTATTTAAGATATGGAATAGTCCCAGCAGCATCACTACTATCAATTATATGGACGGTGCTATTGCTCCCGTTAATCCTTAATTTTCTGAATTCTTGGTAGTCTGGATCATCAATAAATGCTTGAGCTGCATCTAAATTCGGAAACTGAACTATGGCTATCAGTGAAGCACCAGTGGATTTACCTTCAACTTGTTTGATATTCCCACTTCTCGATAAATATTTACCACCATGCTTGTGTACAATTTCATGAACATTTATAGCATAGCTAGATACCCAAGACTCATCAGTAATAACGACCTCTCCAATCAAATATGCAGTCAATTTTTCCTCCAATATTTCATACAAATTAGTGAATTTTGGATATCAGTCTGCGTTACTGAATTACCCCAAGCATAAAAAATCCCCACGGTACGTAAAAAAGTGAGCCAAATATCATGATATTCCATAAGGGTTGCATACACCAATTTATATTTGCCTTTATGTCTTTTTTGGTTACCTGCATTGATGTCGAAATTTGTAGTGCAGCCAAAGAATAAAAAAATGGTACTATTAAACCAATAATAAGTGAAGATATACTACTAGGCGATAACTTTAGGCATGTTGCCAAAACAACTACAAAAATAGACCCATAAAACATCACTTTTTTAGCTTCAGTAAAAAGTTGCATATTTTGAAAATTCTTCCAAAGAAAGTAAAGCATTGCGAGAGGCCCAAAAAAGATGGATCCAAAAAATATTTGTAAGGGGGAGTAGATAGGGACGCCTGCTTTCATCATATTCATTCTTTTTCAGGAAGAAATATTCGATCTTTACCAAAAAATTCAGGAGCTTGAACTGACAACACTTTTAAGGGTTTGATAGATGTGACTTTTACTGCGTGAGGGGCGCCTTTCTCTATTCGCAAATAATCCCCTTGTTTGATCATATATTGCTCATTATTTTTCTGAAACTCACCTTCTCCGTCTAAAACATAAATAGTTTCAGTATGATTGGCATGCATATGCAAAGGAACTGATTTTTTTATCACAATCAAAAAATCAGTAGAATTTTTGCCACTTGATAGCTTATGAGCGTAAATATTATCGACATCTTTTGGTATTGATATTGAATCCAATATGATTTTTTCTGAGTATACAGGGCGTGAACCAACCATGAAGATTGAGATAAATATAAAAGCTGATAAATAATATTTATTAATCATATTTTTAATAGAATTTCTTCTTTACTCATTCTACCTTTAAGTATTTACTTTTTCGCAATAAAAAACATTAACTTGTTATTCCATGCTACTTAATAGAGAGTTGAGCGTTTTGCTTGGACGCATAGCTTTTTCAACCATTTTGGTACTAGGTTTATAATATCCGCCGATATCAACTTTGTCTCCTTGGCAAGATATAAGCTCATCAACGATAGTTTTTTCGTTGTCACGAAGTTTTTTTGACAACTCCTCAAAAATTCCTTGGAGTTCAGTGCATTCAACCTGTTTTGCGATTTCATCAGCCCAATATAATGCTAAATAAAAATGGCTACCCCTATTATCAAGTTCTCTTACTTTTCTTGATGGTGATTTCCCTTCTTCTAGAAGCTTGCATGTTGCTTTATCCAATGAGTCAGCTAGTATTTTTGCTTTAGGGTTATCAGTTTTTGCAGCAATATCTTCCAGTGAAACTGCTAAAGCAAGAAATTCTCCTAGAGAATCCCATCTGAGGTGACCTTCTTCTACAAACTGTTGCACGTGTTTTGGTGCAGAGCCCCCAGCACCAGTTTCATAAAGACCTCCTCCAGCCATAAGAGGTACTATTGATAGCATTTTCGCGCTCGTTCCCAGCTCTAATATTGGAAAGAGATCAGTCAAATAATCCCTTAATACGTTTCCTGTAACAGAAATAGTATCTTTGCCACTCTTCATTCTCTCCATTGTCAGACGAATTGCTCTCTCCGGAGTCATGATTTCAATACGCACACCTTTTGTGTCATGGTCTTGAAGATATTTTTCTACTTTTTGGATCATTTGTGCATCATGACCACGCTTATCATCTAACCAAAAGATTGCTGGCGTATTGCTTGCTTTAGCGCGGTTAATAGCTAATTTTACCCAGTCTTGAATAGGCTCATCCTTCACTTGACACATGCGCCATATATCACCTTTTTGGACTTTTTCATGCTGAAGTAAAATCTCACCATTCTGGTCAACTACCTGCATTTTTCCATCTGATGGCACAGTGAATGTCTTATCATGTGAGCCATATTCTTCTGCTTTTTTTGCCATAAGACCCACGTTAGATACTGTTCCCATTGTTGTTGGATCAAATGCATCATGATGTTTGCAAAAGTTAATTACTTCTTGATATATAGTTGCATAGCTGGTGTCTGGAATAACTGCTTTCACATCCCTTAATTTGCCATGTGCGTTCCACATTTTACCGCCACTACGTATCATCGCTGGCATAGATGCGTCAACAATCACATCACTAGGAACATGCAGGTTAGTAATACCTCTATCGGAATCAACCATAGCCATTTCTGGTCGGATTTCGTAACATTTTCGAAATTCTGTCTCTACTTCAACCCTCATAGAATAGGGGAGCTGATCAACTTTCTTTAAAACACTCCCTATTCCGTCATTTGGATTAACCTCTAATTTAGAAAGAATTGATTTATATTTTTGGAAAGCCTCCTCATAATAAACAGTAACGGCATGGCCAAAAATAATAGGATCTGATACCTTCATCATTGTTGCTTTGAGATGCAGTGAAAATAATAGATCTGCTTTTCTAGCACCTTCCATCTCTTCACCCAAAAATTTTCGAAGCGCTTTAACACTCATAAACATAATACTTACTAAGTCTTTTTTATCGGTTGCAATATTCTCTTTTAATAACGTGATCTTTCCTTTAGCGTCAACATGCTGAATATTAACCAGACCAGATTTTTTTAATGTCGTGGCCATATCGCTACTATAAAAATCTCCACTTCTCATATGTGCAACATGTGTTCTTGAAGACTGACTCCATTTACCCATACTGTGTGGATTTTTACGGGCAAATTGTTTAACAGCACTAGGAGCTCTTCGATCTGAATTTCCTTCACGAAGCACTGGATTTACTGCGCTTCCAAGAATTTTTGCATACTTATCTTTTATGGTTTTTGTTTCTGGATCTTTCGCTGTCTCAGGATAATCAGGTATGTCGTAACCTTTAGACTGAAGTTCAGAAATTGCCTCTTGGAGCTGAGGAATAGATGCACTTATATTAGGCAATTTAATGATATTAGCCTGAGGGTCTTGCGTTAGAAGACCAAGTTCTTCCAGGGCATTATTCTCTTGTTTTTCTTTTGGTAAATTTTCTGAAAATGCAGATATTATTCTAGAAGCTAAAGAGAGATCAGATGTTTCGACAATAACATTCGCAGCTTTAGTAAATACATTAACTATAGGTAAGAGAGAATATGTTGCTAAAGCTGGAGCTTCATCAGTTTTAGTATAAATTATTTTTGAAATTTTGTTATTCACAGACTGCTCCTCAGGACTCTGTTAAATATCTACAGAATTAATACGCATCGATACATTTAAAGACGACATTTTATATATAACTTATTGTGTGATTATATAAAAAATTATAGAAAATTTAAAGTTTTTGTAAAAAAACTACAACCATATTCTTTTGAGATCGAATCATGCATAGAGTGAATAATTGGTTTACTTGCTTAACAAAAAAAGGCGACTGGTTATTAATCAACCCGTCGCCTCTATGTACTCATTTTTTTTAATGAATTATTCAGGAACTACGTTATTTGCACACGGCCCTTTTTGACCTTGACCAACTTCAAATGAGACTGCTTGACCGTCATTTAAGGTAGCGTAACCACCACCATTTTTTATTTCTGAATGATGTACAAAAAGGTCCTTTCCACCATCTTCTGGAGTTATAAAACCAAAACCTTTGTCAGCATTAAACCACTTCACTGTACCTTTGCTCATAGTATTCTCTTTTATTTTCTTAATTGAATTTTATGCAGAACCCTGCCTCCTTATTATAACCTTATACACAGTAAAAACTACTAAGGATAAAAAACAATTTTTGGCGCGTGCGAGACATTAAATTTTTTGCAATAAAAAAGACTTTCGATTGCTTATTAAGCAGAAAAATATATTAATAAGGTGTTGATATTTATGATTTTATAGATTTTTTAATTTAAGAAATACTCCACACTCCAAATGATCTGTATATGGAAATTGATCAAAAACTGCAAAGCTTTTTATAGAATGTGTCGCGCTAATTTCCTTTATATTTTTTTGTAAAGTCCAAGGATTACATGAAATATAAAGAATATTTTTAAATTTCTTTAATAAATTTAGTGTTTTTTCATCTAAACCTGCACGGGGCGGATCTACAAAAATCGTATTCAGTTTATAGCTATTTAGGTCAATATTTTTTAACCTACGAAACTTTCTAACTTTGTTTAGAGCGCTTGTAATCTCCTCACTGGACATTCTGCAGATTTTGACATTTCTAATATTATTTTTCTCTAAATTAAAATAAGCAGCTTTAACTGATGCTTTTGATACTTCTGTAGCTAAGACTTTTTTAAAGTTTTTGGATAGCACACAAGTAAAATTTCCATTACCGCAATATAGCTCTAGAAGATCATCCTCGCATTTTTTTGTTTGACGAATCGCCCAGCTAAGCATCACTTGGTTTATTCTTGCATTGGGTTGTGTAAACCCATTTTCAATTTGCTTATAGAAGTAATCAATACCATCAATAGGTAATTTTTCTACAACATAATCATGACCAATTATTAATTTTTTCTTTCGGCTTCGTCCTATGATATTTATCATAAATTTTATATGAAGATTAGTAGCTTCTTTTTTCCAATCTTCATCAATGGGTTTGTGATAAATGAGAGTAACAACTACATCATCACTAAGTGTCGTTAAAAATTCTGCAGAAAATAATTTATTTTTTAGTATATTGTTTTTATTGATCTCCATAAGTAAAGGAGCCATGAGCTCATTGATTTTCTTCGAGCCTATAGGAAATTCCTTTATTATATAGGGGTTTTTTTTATCAGGGTTGTTCATTGCATAAAAAACTTCACCATCTTCATGCCAAATGCGAAATTCAGCTCTCATTCTAAAATTAAGAGGCTCTGATTTATAAACTTCAAATTCTGGCAGCGAGATATCAGAAAAAATCTTTTTTAGATTACTTATTTTTAAATGAAGCTGATGATCATATTCAACTGGATTTATTTGATGCACGCATTATCTTCCTAAAATGATAAAAATATATCAAATAACTTGAATTATAGTGATCTATGAATTTTATGAGTTGCTATATTGTTACGCCAAAGTTGGCAATGGAGCTGATATTCATCTTTCAAAAATATCATCAGTTCTTGATGCCATAATAAAATCATTTTTATGGAGTCCTGCTATCTCATGACTCCACCAAGTTACCTTTACTTTACCCCATTCTACTAGTAGTGCTGGATGATGCCCCACTGATTCTGCTATTTCGCCAACTTGATTAGCAAATTTTAGTGCCTTCTGAAAATCATCAAAGGCATATACTCTTGAGATCTGGGGTATATCTTGCTGGGTATTTATATTCCATAGTGGGAGATCTTGTAGTAAAAATTTTTGTTCTACGGCTGACAGCCGAACAGCATCAGCAGAACAAGCTTCGCAGCTTTCCTTCGACAAATTTTTATTGCTACTTGACATAAAAAACCTACATTAGCTAATTTGAATATTACGGACTACAAGCAATTCTTTGGTTTCGGAAGACCAGCAAGTTTGGCTACAACCTTGGCCGGACTTTGGGGAAACAATTTCATTAAATATATACTGTGAGCCTTATCCACACTCAAATTCATACCAATAATTTTAATTAATGGGCGCATTGATGGAGAGAATCCATATTCAGCATAAAATTTTCTAGCCAAAATGAGAATCTCAACATGCTCTGGTGTAAGCAATAAGTTTTCATCAACAGAGAGTCTTTCGGCATTTTTTTCAGACCAAGCAGTGAGCTTCTCTAGATAATTTATCTTTGTTTCTATTTTTTATTCCAGGTAAAGTTAATCTCGCGCTGCGCTAAGCAAATGTAAGAGACTTGTGAATATATTATAGAGCATCACGTATAGTGTGACAGTAGCAGAAATATAGTTACGTTCACCACCATGAATAATAGCGCTTGTTTGCCACATAATTATACCCGATGAAATCAAAAGGAATATACAAGACAGCGCTAAAGCTAACCCTTGAATCTGAAGGAAAATATTGGCTATTGCAGCTATAAAAGCAATAATAATCCCTGTCATAAGGAATCCGCCCATAAAGGACAATTCTTTTTTTGTAACCAAGACGTAAGATGAACAAGCAAAGAAAATTAAAGCTGTACCACCAAGAGCTGTCAATATAATTTGAGATCCAGAGCTGGCTAAATAAAAGGAAATCATAGGACCAAGAGTAAAGCCCATCCAACCAGTTAGAGCGAAAACCCAAAATAATCCAGCCGAGCGGTTTTTGTTTTTTTCAACCATCCATAAGCAGCCGATGTATGGAATCAACATCCATAAACCCATAAAAGGTGCATTAACAGCCATCGCCACACCACACATGACGGCACTAAATAACAGAGTGGTCGATAAAAGTGTATAGGTATTTCGTAAAACCTTTACTGCTTCTGGGTTGAGTGTATTAGTTAAAACTTCTTGTTTTATAGCCATTATTACATTGCCTCTTAACTTAACTATTATAATTATATTCTATAATGTATGTTTTTTAAATCAAGAGTTAAGAAAAATATATTGCTTTAGACGGAAAAAAGTTGATCTATAACTAAGTCCAAATATATTTTAGCCTTTGAACAATATTCATTTATCATTAGTATGTATGAAAAGGCTTTTGATGTTCTACTTTTTTTAAACTGAGCCTGAAAACAAATTTAGGAAAAAACTGTGGCAGATACAAATCCAGATTCTAATTATCCAGAAATGTCGAACCTAAAAATTTACATTAGATTGTTATCTTATGTGAAAAGGTACTTAGGTGTTTTCTTTTTGGGCATATTAGGGTTGATTGTTTTTTCTTCAATGGAAATTGCATTTATTGATTTATTTGGCTACACAGTAAACGCTATTGGCGGTATGTCGGCGGATTCTACAACTCCAGACAAGATGGTTGAGCAGAGGAGTGGTTTAACTGTATATATAGTGAATGCACTATCACCGGATGGTGGTAATATTCTAGATACCCGATGGATGGTTCCGCTGATAATGTTAATGATAGCGTTAGTTAGGGGGCTATCTTTTTTTATCGGGGGTTATTGTATGACCTATGTATCACAAATCCTTGTGCATAATCTCCGTGTAGCTATTTTTAATAAGTACACTATGTTGCCAGCTAGCTACTTTGACTCAAGCATGGCTGGTCATCTGGTGGCAAGAACAACTTTTATAGTTTCTCAGGTCACCCACGCTGCAACAAGCTCACTAAAAGTGATGATTCGTGAAAGTGCTCTAGTTATTGGATTAGTAAGCTATTTATTTTATTTAAATTGGAAATTAACTTTAATTTTTTTAACCGTTTTGCCTATCATTGGACTAGTTGTTCTAGCAGTAAGTAAGCGCTTCAGAAAGCTTGCATTACGAATACAGTCGTCTATGGGAGATGTAACACAGGTAACTCAGGAACTAGTTGGCGGTTACAGAGATATGCATCTATATGGAGCAAAGCATTTTGAGCGTCAACGTATGAGAGATGCCAGTAAGAATAGTAAAAAACAGCAAATGAAGCTATCTATAACCGAGTCGATTAGCACTCCAGTAATACAGCTACTAGTAGCATCTGCTCTTTCATTCTTGATGTGGATGGTGCTTGATCCTGCTGTATTGTCAGAAATGAGTGGCGGTGATTTTGTCAAATTTCTTGCATCAGCGGCATTACTTGCAAAGCCTGTAAGGGCTCTATCCGGTATTAATAGTAAAATTCAACAAGGTATCGCGGCAGCCGGAACATTATTTTCAACGCTAGATAACAATGAAGAGGTAGATGAAGGTGTTGTCGAAAAGAAAAAAATCGATGGCTCTTTTGAGTTCTCAAAAGTTAATTTTTCGTACGATGTGAATGAAAAAAATGTACTTAATGGCGTCACGTTCAATGTAAAAGCTGGCGAGACAGTAGCATTGGTTGGCCGTTCTGGGAGTGGTAAAAGTACTTTGATAAGTATGATCCCTCGCTTTTATGAGATAAATGATGGGATGATCAATTTGGATGGCAAAGAACTAAAAAGCTATAAACTTGAAAACTTACGGAGTCATATAGCTCTTGTATCTCAAAAAATCAGTCTTTTTAATGATTCTATTTATAATAATATTGCCTACGGTACATTGGCTAATAAAACAAAAAATGAAGTAAGGGCGGCCGCCAATGCCGCCAATGCTTTAGAGTTTATTGAGCAACTACCCAATGGTTTCGATACTATTATTGGAGATCAGGGTATGAAATTGTCTGGCGGTCAGCGACAACGTCTAGCTATCGCAAGAGCTATCCTGAAAGACGCTCCTATTTTAATTCTTGATGAGGCTACTTCAGCCCTTGACACCCAGACAGAACGATATATCCAGGAAGCTTTGGAGGCCGTTATGAGGGGGCGAACGACCTTCGTGATAGCTCATCGACTCAGTACAATAGAGAGTGCAGACAGAATTTTGATGATGAGTAAAGGTAAAATCGTTGAACAAGGGACACATGAAGAGCTATTGAAACTTAATAAACATTACGCAAAACTTCATAATAAAATTGTGGTAGAGGAAAAAAGTGATTCTAACGACTAAAGATTGCAATTGAAAAGTTCAACTCAGTTTTCTAAAGATATTTTTTATCGCCGAACATGGTGGGTAGTGCTTTTGGCTCCTTTGTCATGGATTTTTTTTATCTTAGTCGTTATCCGTCGAATTTTTCAATCACAAATTAATCCTAGTCCTTCACTTAAAGTTCCCGTTATTGTAGTTGGTAATATAAATATTGGTGGTACTGGAAAGACTCCTCTGGTGATAGCAATAGCTCGTTACTTAAAAGATGCTGGGTATAAGCCTGGTATTGTGAGCCGTGGATATAAGGGAAATTCATCTATTTATCCTATACTTTTGAATAAAAGGTCCCAAGCTCTAGATGTTGGGGATGAGCCTTTGCTATTAGCAGATATTTGCCCTGTCACTGTTGACCCCAATCGTCATCGAGCAGCAAATTATTTACTTGAAAAAACTGATTGTGACTTGATCTTAAGTGATGATGGCCTTCAGCATTATAAGTTGCCCAGAGATATAGAGATTGCTGTAGTCAACGGCAAAAAAAAATTTGGTAATGGCTTACTTTTGCCTGCTGGTCCTCTCAGGGAGCCAGTGCGAAGATTAAAAGAAGTCGACTTCATCGTTATTAATTACAATAGCAATAGCCCTATAGGAAAAACAATCAAGCAAGATGAAGTTTTTTTGAAAACTGAATCATACTTCACTATTAAACCAGTAAGATTAAAAAATTTAGTTTCGGGTGAAGTTCGTTTGATAACTAGCGAATCTTCATCAAATTGTTTGCTAGCTGAATGTATTAAAGATTGGAAATATGGTGAACAAATACATGCAGTTGCTGGGATTGGAGACCCACAGGGATTTGCTGATACTTTGATCAGTTTGGGGTTCGAGCCTATTTTGCACAGTTTGCAAGATCACTATCATTTTGATGGCGACGAGCTTTTTTTCGATGACGATCTCCCAGTAATTATTACGGCTAAAGACGCAGTAAAGTGTAAAGCTATTAATAATGATAAAATTTGGGTCCTCGATATAGAGGCTATAGCTGACCCTATTTTTTTAAGGGATCTTATAGAGAAGGTGAAACGAGTAAATATTTAGCTGATCCGATATTTTAAAAAAATGAAAAATAAGGCAATCGTTTAAATATTATACTATTAGCAAAAAAGTGTGAGGCAGTATGAGTTTTACAGTAATTATTCCTGCACGTTTTGATTCATCAAGACTACCCGGTAAACCTTTGATGGAAATTAATGGTATGACAATGATTGAGCGTGTATACGCTCAATCCATAAAAAGTCATGCCGATAGAGTAATCGTTGCAACAGACAGTAAAAAAATATTTGATGCGGTCACCCTTTTCGGTGGACAAGCGTGTATGACCTCAAGTCATCATCAATCTGGAACAGATAGGCTGCAAGAGGTCGCAAAACTTCTAGATTTATCTCCAAAGCATATAGTTGTTAATGTACAGGGGGACGAACCGCTCATCCCACCAGAGGCAATAAATCAAGTAGCTTCTAATTTGGCAGCCAGAGATTCTGTTGGCGTAGCTACTCTTTTTGAGCCTATAGATAACTATGAGGACTTTATCGATAAAAATGTGGTGAAAGTAGTTACTGATAATACTGGTTTAGCTTTGCTGTTTAGTCGTGCCCCGGTTCCTTGGCCCCGAAAAGATATGATGGATAATAAATTAAATAGGTCATCTGTTACGGATTTGCCTATGCGTCACATCGGTATATATGCTTATCGGGTATCAACGCTCAATCAATTTGTATTATGGCCTATTGCCCCCCTAGAAAGAAAAGAACTTTTAGAACAATTACGATTTATGTGGTACGGAGAGAGAATACATGTAGATAAAGCAGTTATTGAGGTGCCTAAAGGGATTGATACGAAAGAAGATCTAGAAGATGTCATTAAACTTTTAACAACTAATTTATAGGCTTAAATAATTGAAAAATCAATCAAAAATTTTGTTTGTTTGTCTTGGTAATATATGCCGATCACCCACAGCGCATGCAATCTTAGAAAAAAAAATATTAGATAAAAACCTGCAAAATAAGATTATTGTGGATTCAGCTGGCACAGGCGATTGGCACATCGGGCGACCGCCAGACTTACGGGCGCAAAAAATTGCTCTTCGTCATAATTATGATCTTTCAAAATTGAAAGCTCGCCAAGTATCATTCGCCGATTTTTATGATTTTGACTATATATTGGCGATGGATAAACAAAACCTGATCGATTTAAAGGCTATCGCTCCTTTGGATTTTTCAGGATCTCTACAGCTATTTCTTGATTATGGATCAACTGATAAAAATGAGGTTCCAGATCCATATATCGGAGGAGAAGGAGGCTTTGAGGGGGTTCTATCTCTAATCGAAGACGGTGTTGATGGCTTATTTCGACATTTAACTAGGTAAGAAAGCAAATGCTAAGCGTCGAAAAAAATGTGCCACTTAAAAAGTTTAATACATTAAATTTTGAGTCCACAGCAGAGTATTTTTGCTCCGTATCATCCAAAATTGAACTTTCTGAAGCATTAACTTGGGCTCAGGAAAAGAATTTACCAATAATTGTGTTAGGAAAAGGTAGCAATGTTTTAATTACTGGCGATATGCAAGGTCTTGTAGTACATATAGCGATCATGGGCATTGAGCTGTCTTCTCAAAACGAAGAAAGTTTGGTAATAAGTGTTGGTGCTGGCGAAGACTGGCATCAGCTCGTTTTAAAGACACTAGAGATGGGCTGGTTTGGCCTTGAAAATCTTTCATTAATCCCAGGATCAGTGGGAGCAGCACCCATTCAAAATATTGGAGCATATGGAATAGAGCTGAGTGATAGATTTGATTCTTTAGAGGTAGTTGATAAAACAACAGGGCAATACAAAAAAATGAGTATTGAAGATTGCCAATTTGGTTACAGAGACAGTTTCTTCAAGAGGGCAGGCCAAGATAAATATATCATCGTATTGGTTAATCTTCGTCTCTCATTAAAACCAAATATATCTATTGAATATCCTGCATTAAAAAACTACCTGATGAATCTTCACACACAGTTGAAAATGAAGCATGGGCAGATTTTTGAGAAGCACTTAACGCCAAAAATGATTTCTGACATTGTTTGCTCTATTCGTCGATCAAAGCTCCCTGACCCATTAAATAGCCCAAATATAGGCAGTTTCTTTAAAAACCCAATCGTCACATCAGAAAATTTATTGAGCCTAAAAAAGCTCTATCCGGACATAGTTAGCTATAATCTCTGTGATGAAAATATGAAAATTAGTGCAGGATATTTGATTGAAAAAGCCGGATGGAAAGGCTATAAAAAAAATGGCGTCGGTGTTGATGATAGGCAAGCTTTAGTATTAGTTAATTTAGGAGGCAGTGCTGAGGATATTTTGTCGTTAGCGTATGAAATTCAGACCTCTATTTTTGAAAAATTTAGTATTCAGTTAGAAATTGAGCCGAGGGTATACCGATAGTTATGTCAATTACTTCGCCAGCGTTTGATTCGAAGTCTTTTCTCAAAGGCCTCACACAAAGACCGGGTATTTATCAGATGCTTGGTGAAGATAAATCAATTCTGTATATCGGAAAAGCAAAAAATTTACGTAAGCGCGTGACTAGCTATTTTTCTAAATCGAAATTACCGCCAAAAACCCAAGCACTTGTTAACCGCATCACCTCTATTGATGTGACGGTGACTGAAACTGAAATTGAAGCGCTGTTGCTCGAACAAAATCTTATCAAGCAAAATCTGCCCCCATACAATATTTTATTAAGAGATGATAAGTCCTATCCCTATATATTTCTGTCAGATAAAGATCAGTACCCACAGCTCTCTTTTCATCGTGGACCTAAAAGGAAAAAAGGTAGTTATTTCGGGCCGTTCCCAAATATTCATGCGGTTCGTGAGAGTATGACCTTCTTACAAAAAACATTCAAAGTCAGGCAATGCGAAGATACCTTTTTCAAAAATCGATCTCGACCTTGTTTGCAATATCAGATAAATAGGTGTACCGCACCATGTGTTGATCTTATATCTCCAGCAGATTATCAAAAAGACGTTGGATATACGAAAATGTTCCTTGACGGAAAAAGTGATAATCTCATTAAAAAATTTGAAGAAGAAATGGATATATCCTCAAAAAACCTTAATTTTGAGAATGCAGCTCTTTTAAGAGACCAAATTACTGCATTAAGAAAAATTCAGGCTGAGCAAATCGTGGAATCAGGTAATGGAAATATTGACGTACTGGCTACAGCACATGGGTCTTCAAAGGGTTGCGTTCATATACTATATATCCGTCAAGGAAGAATGATGGGAAGCCGAACATTTTATCCTCGTGTTCCACTGGCATCTTCACCACTAGAAATTTTAGAGGATTTTATTCCACAATATTATTTACGTGATGGTAGTAAAAGTGATTTTCCGAGAGAGATCATTGTCGGTATGGCACTCGATAGCGGTGAGCTTCTCTCTTCTGCAATATCAGCTTTAGCTGGATACAAAGTTGATATTAAGTTTGGGGTAAGATCTATCAGAGCTAAGTGGGTCAAGTTAGCAGAAAAAACAGCCACTCAAAACCTAAAAAGCTTAATTGCATCTAAACAAAATCTAATTCAAAAATTTGAATCACTAAAAGGTGCTTTAAGCTTAGAGGAGCTTCCCGCTCGACTTGAGTGCTTTGATATAAGCCATAGTAGTGGCGAGGCTACAGTAGGATCTTGCGTTGTATTTGACACAAACGGACCCCTTAAATCAGATTATCGCCGCTTTAATATTAAAGATATAACAGCAGGTGATGACTATGCTGCTATGGAGCAGGCTTTAAGTAGGCGTTACAAGAGATTACAAGAGGGCGAAGATAAATTACCTGATATTTTATTCATAGATGGAGGTTTGGGGCAGCTTAAAAAAGCGGTTGATGTACTCAAAGAGCTAGGTGTTATTGGTGTACAAATTGTGGGCGTGGCAAAAGGAAAAACTAGAAAAGCTGGATTTGAAACTTTATTAATAGCCTCACACTCTACTGGAGAATTTAAGGATTATAGTTTTAAAGAATTGATTTTAGGTACTGATTCAGCAGCACTACTTTTAATTCAACAAATTAGAGACGAGGCACACCGTTTTGCTATCACTGGGCACAGGCAACAGAGAGATAAAAAACGTAGAGCATCAACATTAGAGAGTGTCGAGGGCGTTGGTGCTAAACGCAGGCGTGAATTACTTCGTTTCTTTGGGGACATCAATGAAGTGAGGCGAGCCAGCGTCGCAGAGCTCTCCCGTGTACCAAATATTAGCAATAAGGTAGCGGAAGCTATTTACAGTGCCCTTCATAATGAGTAAGTTGTAACTATCAAATTTCTTGTACTCTTGGCAGAAAAATATGTGGAATTTACCTAACATACTGACACTGATTCGCATCTTGATGATCCCAGTTTTTGTCGTTGTTTTTTATTTACCTTGGGAAGGTAAGCATTTTACTGCAGCAGCCATTTTTGCTATTGCCGCGGCAACTGATTGGTTAGACGGCTATCTGGCAAGAAAGCTTGATCAGTTCACCCCATTTGGGGCTTTTTTGGACCCTGTTGCAGATAAGTTAATTGTTTCTGCAGCTTTGCTCGTTCTACTTCAAGTGCATGCTACAGCCGTATTTGCTTTTCCTTCACTTGTTATAGTGAGCCGAGAAATTGTTGTTTCCGCCTTACGCGAATGGATGGCAGAACTCGGCCAGAGAACAAGTGTTGCCGTCAGCTATTTGGGTAAAGTCAAAACAGTTTTACAAATGGTTGCTATCACTGTACTTTTGGCTGTTAACCCAGAAAAATATCCTGAATGGGATGTATTAGGCATCGTTTTATTGTATGTTGCAGCTCTTTTGACATTGTGGACTATGATCATTTATTTGCGTGCCGCATGGCCTGAGCTATCCTCAAAGCCAGGTTCACGTGATTAAATCAAATTATCTTATGTATAATTATTAGATTATTGGTTCTTGCACTGTTATTTGACTGGCCCCTCGGTTACAATTCTGAGCCTTAAAGGCGCGGTGGCAGAGTGGTCATGCAGCTGACTGCAACTCAGTTAACGCCGGTTCGATTCCGACCCGCGCCTCCATTTATGTTAAAAAGTGGAATTGAGTGAATCTATAATTTCTCTCAATCTATTGATTGAGCTTGTTAAGCCCATCCTTTAAATATGCCCGGATGGCGAAATTGGTAGACGCAAGGGACTTAAAATCCCTCGGTGGAAACACCGTGCCGGTTCGATTCCGGCTCCGGGCACCATCCTAAGTTTTATCCCCTCCATATTAGTCCATATAGGTCTGTAAATTCTC
>Ga0222719_10000055_pt1 | contig 102647 bp, 100 predicted proteins | sample C33_34DmetaG_FD_165039 | JGI IMG/M metagenome (GOLD analysis project Ga0222719, IMG submission 165039) | Estuarine water microbial communities from San Francisco Bay, California, United States - C33_34D | ecosystem: Environmental > Aquatic > Marine > Unclassified | place: USA: California... | reverse complement strand
TTACTTTTTGAGCTCGAAGAAGTTGCAGAAAATCTAGATGAGGTAGTGGTAGTTCGAAGTCCCTTTAAAACCAAGAGAGAAACTCCTCTTTCCACACAAACCTTTTCCGCGGTGGAGATTGAAACCTACCCGGGTGGTAATAACGACATTACCAAAGTAGTCCAAAGTATGCCTGGGATTTCTCCTTCCATTGGTGGATTTCGAAACGATATCATCATCCGAGGGGGAGCACCCAATGAAACCGTATACTATTTAGATGGAATTGAAATTCCAAACATCAACCACTTTAGTACCCAAGGAAGCGCTGGAGGACCTGTGGGGATGATAAATGTATCTTTTATAAGGGAGGTAACACTCTCGAGTTCTGCTTTTGGAGCAGAATACGACAATCCACTTTCAGGAGTACTCGCTTTTGAACAACGCGAAGGAGATCCTAACGGATTTGGTGGAAATTTTCGCTTTGGTGCCAGTGAAGCAGGACTAACTTTAGAAGGACCCTTATTTCGAAAAGACAAGTCAGAGCCTGCAAAAACGACCTTTTTGTTTTCTGCCAGAAGAAGCTATTTGCAATTTCTTTTTGAATTGATTGGGCTTCCCATTCGTCCCGACTATTGGGATTACCAATGGAAAATCAAACATGAAATTGATCGATACAACACCCTAACCTTTATCGGTATTGGTGCCATAGACGACTTTTCGGTCAAACCACCAGATACATTTGATGCAGAACAGCAAGCCACACTAGATCAGGTTGCTATCATTGATCAACGCAGTACTACAGTAGGACTGGCATGGAAACGGAATTATAAAAACGGTAAGGGATTTACAAACACCGCTTTGAGTTCCAATCGTTTGCAAAATGTCTTTTCCCGTTTTCAGGACAATACCAACAAAACAGGAATTTTATTTCAAAATGATTCCTTTGAATGGGAAACCAAACTCCGCTTCCAAGCAGTCCAATACATCAAAGAATGGAAGTGGTCCACAGGATTTAATATCCAAAACTCAAGCTATCAAAATAACACCCGCATTTTAAGAGAAAATTTAACCTACAATACAGATCTTAATTTTGCCAAATATGGTTTTTTCATCAAAGGGTCAAGAAAATTCTTGAATGACCGACTGGATCTTTCATTAGGCTTAAGAACAGATGCTGACTCTTTTTCTTCAGGGTCCAACCTCTTTAACAACCTATCTCCAAGAGCTTCTTTTTCCTATAACTTGACCGAAGACCAGCAATGGAAACTAAACGGATCACTAGGAAGATATTTTAAAATTCCAACCTATACTATGCTTGGGTTTCAAAATCAAATATCTGAATTTATTAATCAAAATGCGAAGTACTCCAGGAGTGACCATATCGTAGCGGGCTTGGAATATAATTTAACCCCTGTTTCTCGATTTACAGTAGAAGGGTTTGTAAAAAACTACGCGAACTATCCCATATCGGTAGTTGATGGTGTGTCTCTTGCCAATAAAGGAGGAGGTTTTGAGGTGTTAGGAAATGAAGCCATCCTCACCGATGGGGAAGGTCAGAGCTCAGGAGTAGAACTTTTATTTCAACAAAAACTCTCGAGAAACTTTTATGGTATTTTTGCATACACCTACTTTTTTAGTGATTTCACTGGATTGGACGGAATTTCAAGACCTTCAGTATGGGACAGTCGGCATTTGATTTCTTTCTCAGGAGGATACAAACTCAAGCGCAATTGGGAAATTAGCGCTCGATGGAGGTTTGCCGGGAAAAATCCCTATGTGCCTGTTGATATTGAAGCAAGTACTGTTTCTTATCCAGAAATAATTTTAGATTATGACCGATTGGGAGAAGTAAAGCTCAATGCTTTTAATCTAGCCGATATCCGGTTTGATAAAAAATGGAACTTCAAAGAACTCTCTTTCAACTTGTATTTTGAAGTCCAAAATTTCTTGGCACAGCCCAATCCAACTCCTGAAGAATACGGATTGAATAGAAACGATGAAGGGCTGGTGGTTTTGCCAAAGAGTTTAGTTCCCGTATCTACAAATGAAGGAAATAACACACCCTTACCCTCTTTTGGATTTGTACTGTTTTTTTAACATTCAATACGTTCAGTTTTGTAGATCCAAAAGTCCTTCAGGTAACGCAACATGAATTTCCTTCTCACTTCGAACAACTTTGATAATAAAATCATTGTGAATCGGGACTAAAGCCACTGAACCATCTTTCTTTTTTAATTCAAACAGAGCTTGTAACCCTTGATCTTGAACACCTTGAATGGTTCCGAGTACTTTAGCATTCTCAACAAGTGTAAACTCAATTACCTCGTGGTAATAAAACTTTTTTCCGTCCAAAGGAGGAAGAAAGCTTAAGGGTAGGTACAAATCTTTTTTTAATAGCCCGTCCGCGGCAACTTCATCCTTCACATTTTCAAATTGTACCCGGAGCAACGCTGATTTGTGCAGCTGACATTTCTGTATAAAAAAAGGAACCAATCCTGTGGCGAGTTCCACAAAGATTGATTCCAATGTAGTGTAGTCTTCAGGATGATCACTATCTGTTTTGATCAGTAACTCTCCCTTAAAACTATATTTTCCAACGATGGTTCCTACGTAGAAGCAATCCTCCTTTTTCATCGTTGAAAGTAATGCTTATTCTGCCTTTCCTTCTTCAGAATCTGATTGTCCTTCTTCCGTTGGAGTTTCTTCTGGTTTTGTTTCTTTGGCAGGAGCTTCCTCTACAGGAGCTTCCTCTACAGGGGCCTCCTCTACTGGGGCTGCTTCTGTTTTAGTTTCTTCAGGTGTTTCCTCCTCTACAGGAGCTTCCTCTGTAGCTACTTCTTCTGAAGTGGCTTCTGCTGGTGTGGTTTCCTCTGCAGCTCCTTCTTCCGTTGCTACTGTTTCTGAAGGAGTCTCAACTTCTTCTGCCGCAGCTTCGGCAAGACGCTTTTCGCTAGCCTCTTTTTCTGCAGCGATTCTTTTTGCTTGGGCTTCAGCTTCAGCTTTTGTCAATCCTTCTTTTTTCGCTAGGATTTTAGCCTCTTTTTCTTTTAACCAGTCTGCGAGTTTCTGATCTGCAACCTCTTGTGTGAGTGCCCCTTTTCGAACGCCTCCGTTGAGGTGGTGTTTCATCATTGCTCCTCTGTAGGACAATAGTGTTCTAGCAGTATTTGTGGGTTGTGCTCCTTTTTCCAGCCAATTTACAGCACGATCAATATCGATATTGACAGTTGCAGGGTTGGTATTGGGATTATATGTTCCTAGTTTTTCGAGATAGCGTCCATCTCTTTTTGCACGTGAGTCTGCGGCTACTAACCAATAAAAGGGTTTTCCTTTTTTTCCGTGTCTTTGAAGTCTTAGTTTTACTGGCATATCATATTAATTTGTGAGGATACCCGACCCTCTGGTTATTAATTCTGGGGTGCAAATATAGTAGAATTTATTTATTTAGTTGAAAATATAATGTATTTTACTTCCATAAAAAATAAACTATATAGTCACGCTTCCCTTATTAAAATTGGTCATCGCAATAAAAAAGTGTACTTTTGCGCACTAAATTTTAAGCACAATGCACATTAGCAAAACCGATATTGACGCCTTAAATGCTGTGATTCAAATCACAGTAGAACGCAAAGATTACGAAGAAAAAGTAAGTTCAGTTTTAAATGACTACAGGAAAAATGCCAACATCCCAGGATTCCGAAAAGGACATGTTCCAATGGGGATGATTAAAAAGCAATACGAACAAGCGGTTGTAGCGGACGAAGTAAACAAAATTCTTCGTGAAAATTTAGACAAATACATACAAGAGGAAAAACTTGAACTACTGGGAAATCCAATTCCAAAAGCTTCTGAAGAAGGGTTAGACTGGAAAGCCAGTCAGATAGACTTCGAATTTGAATTGGGTCTTGCACCTAAATTTGATATCAAACTAGACGTACTGAAAAAGGTGATTCGTTATGAAATAGAACCTGATAGTAAAATGATTCAAGAGCAACTCACGTACATTCAGAAGCAATATGGTAAGTTGGTTTCTCAAACCAAAATTCAAAAAGATTTCGAAATCACAGCTCAATTTAGAAATGAGGAAATCGAGCTAGAAACAATGGTCAATTTTACAATAGAGGACATCAAATCAAAAAATGCAGTCAAAGCACTTAAAGAAGCCACAACAGGAACAGTATTGAATTTTTCTGGAAAAGGACTTTTTAAAGACGATGATACTGCAAAACGCTTACTTGCCTTGGATGATAAGAAAATTGAAGAAATTTCTTCTGCTGAAATTACGGTGGAACTCAAAGAAATAAATGAACGTATACCCGCAACATTAAATCAAGAACTATTTGATAAATTATATGAAGCTGGGACGGTAACTTCAGAGCAAGAATTGAAAGATAAAATCAAAGCAGGTTTACAAGCCCAATTTGAGCCTCAAGTCAATCAAAAACTCATGAATGATATTTCTGAAGCCCTTGTTGAAAAAACAAAATTCAAACTACCTGATGAATTTTTGAAAAAATGGATCCAAACTTCGGGCAAAGAACCCATGACCGAAGCAGAAGCAAATGATGAATTCAACAAATCTGAAAAAGGGATTCGCTATCAGCTAATTGAAGGAAAGATCATCAATGAAAATGAGCTAAATCTGACTTTTGAGGAGCTTAAAGAATATGCGGCAGTTTTGGTAAAAAATCAAATGATGCAATACGGTCAAATTCCAGATCAGGAACAATTGGATGGAATTGTATCGAATGTCATGTCCAATCAGGAGGAAACTAAGAAACTATCAGAACAACTTATGGGAGAAAAAATGCTTAATTTTTTCAAAGAAAAAGCGCCTCTTAAAATTAAAAAAGTAGGTTTTGATGCCTTTGTAAAAGAAGCGTACGGTAAAGCATAATAATTTCATTAATTTTATACTAAAGAAACAAGATATGGATTACGGAAAAGAGTTTAAGAAATATGCCACAAAGCATCATGGAATTAATGCGATGTATTACGATAAAATCGTAAGTAGTATGACGCCCTATATTATTGAGGAGCGCCAACTTAATGTTGCACAAATGGATGTTTTTTCTCGTTTGATGATGGATCGTATCATGTTTTTAGGTACCGCCATTGACGACCAAGTTGCCAATGTCATTCAAGCTCAATTACTTTTTTTACAAAGTACAGATTCCAGTCGCGACATTCAAATGTATATCAACTCTCCAGGGGGTGGTGTATACGCTGGACTAGGGATTTATGACACCATGCAGTTCATCACGCCCAATGTAGCAACAATCTGTACTGGAATTGCAGCTTCTATGGGAGCAGTATTGTTGTGTGCTGGTCACGAAGGTAAGCGTTCCGCACTACCTCATGCTCGAGTAATGATTCATCAGCCGTTAGGAGGTGCACAGGGTCAGGCCTCTGATATTGAAATTACTGCTCGTGAAATTCTCAAACTCAAAGACGAGCTCTATCAAATCATTTCCAAACATTCGGGACAACCAATAAAAAAGGTTACAGAAAATAGTGATCGAGATTATTGGATGAAAGCAGAAGAAGCAAAGGCCTACGGTATGGTCGATGAAGTTTTACAGAAAGCTCCAAAATAAAACCCCATTGCCATGAGTAAACCAGATTTAAATTGTTCTTTTTGCGGTAGGCCAAAACCAGAAACACAATTATTGATTGCTGGTTTGGATGCCCATATTTGTGACCGATGTATCGTCCAAGCCCACGGTATTGTGCTCGAAGAAACAGCAGAAGAGACCCCTGGAAACTTATCCATTGAGCTCAAACTTCCCAGAGAAATCAAAGCTTTTTTAGACGAATACGTAATTGGTCAAGATGCTTCTAAAAGGGTTTTGTCTGTTGCGGTTTACAATCACTACAAACGTTTGCTTCAAGACAAAACGGATGATGATGTAGAAATTCAAAAAAGTAATATTCTTTTGGTAGGGCCTACTGGAACTGGAAAAACTCTTTTGGCACAAACTATTTCTCGTTTATTAAATGTGCCACTGGCTATTGTAGATGCTACGGTATTAACCGAAGCTGGGTACGTAGGAGAAGATGTGGAGAGTATTCTAACACGTTTGTTACAAGCTTCAGATTACGATGTGGAACGTGCTGAAAGAGGAATTGTTTTTATCGATGAGATTGATAAAATTGCACGTAAAAGTGACAATCCATCCATCACCCGAGATGTTTCAGGAGAAGGAGTGCAACAAGCCTTATTGAAATTATTAGAAGGAACTGTGGTGAATGTTCCGCCTAAAGGAGGACGAAAGCATCCTGATCAAAAATTTATTGAGGTAAATACAGCCAATATTTTATTTGTTGCTGGTGGCGCCTTTGACGGAATTGAAGCCCACATCAACAAACGATTGAACCTTCAAGCGATAGGATATAAAACGGCAATGGAGCAACGCGAGGTAGATAAAGAAAACATGCTTCAGTACATTACTCCAAGAGATGTGCGCTCTTTTGGATTGATTCCCGAAATCATTGGAAGATTACCAGTGTTGACTTATATGACCCCTTTAGATGAAGCTACACTTCGCTTGATTTTGACCACCCCTAAAAATGCTTTGATAAAGCAATACACTCAGTTATTTAAAATGGATGGTATTGAATTGCAATTCACTCCTGGAGCTTTGGATTATATTGTTGAAAAAGCAATGCAATACAAGTTAGGTGCGCGTGGGTTACGTTCCCTTTGTGAAGCTGTTCTAAACGATGCCATGTTTGAACTTCCTGAAAGTGGTGTTAAAAAATTAAAGGTCACCAAACAATACGCCGATCAGAAATTATCCAAAATTGAACTACCCAAGTTAAAAGTAGTTTCCTAATTATTTAAGTCAAGAAGTTCTTCTAATACAGTTCTTGAATTGGATAGGCGCGGAACTTTATGTTGCCCACCCAATTTTCCCTTTTGGGAGAGCCATTGATAAAACAATCCTCTTCGTGCCTTGTGAATTTGTAATGGTTGGAGAGTCATGTTTTTGTAACGTTTGGCTTCATAATCAGAATTTTGTTGTTGAAGCGCTTTGTCTAAGAGAAGACTAAAATGATTTAAATCCTCTGGCTCTCTCTCAAATTCAATAATCCATTCATGTGCCCCTTTGCGATTCTTTTCCATAAATATGGGTGCGGCTGTAAAGTTGGAAACAGTGCTCTGGGTTTGAGTACACACCTGTATAAGTGCCTTTTCAGCATTGTCAATAATCAATTCTTCGCCAAATACATTGATATAATGTTTGGTTCGTCCCGTAACCTGAATGCGATAGGGAGACAAACTGGTGAACCTTATAGTATCGCCTATTCTGTAGCGCCATAAACCACCGTTGGTGGTAATGACTAGTGCATAATTAGTGTCTAAAGCAACTTCAGATAGAGGGATGATATCACCTTCCTCTTTATCTTCACCTTGGAAGGGGATAAATTCGTAAAAAATACCATAGTCAAGCATAAGTAATAATTCATCAGAATCGTTTCGGTCTTGAATGCCAAAAAAGCCTTCTGAAGCATTGTAAATCTCATAAAATCGAAAATCTGATTTTGGAAATAGGTTTTTGTAAAGCTCACGGTAAGGTTTAAAACTTACTCCTCCGTGAAAATAGACTTCAGCTTCGGGCCAGACTTCTGTGATATTTTGCTTCCCAGTTTCTTTTAATACATTCTGTAATAAAACTAGCATCCACGAAGGAACACCAGCTAAACTGGTCACTTTTTCGGGAATGGATTCAGCCACGATAGCTCTCATTTTGGTTTCCCAATCAGGTAGGAGTGAAGTTTTATTACTAGGAGTGCTGCTCAACTCTGCCCAAAAGGGTAGATTTTGAATGATGATTGAGGAAAGATCTCCAAAATAGCTATTGTTTTTATTATACAATTCATTACTTCCTCCTAATCGTAATGATTTTCCTGTCAAAAGTTGGGAGTCTTCATTATTATTGAAATACAAACAAAGCATATCTTTTCCTGCTTTATAATGACAATCTTCCAGAGATTCTGTACTTACAGGAATAAATTTACTTTTTGCATTGGTCGTACCACTAGATTTTGCAAACCACTTAATGCTACTTGGCCAAAAAATATTTTGAGCACCTTGTCGGCAACGCTCTATATCGGACTCTATGGATTCATATGTACTAACAGGAACCCGTTCCTTGAAAATGGCATAATTTTTAATCGTTTCAAACTCATACTTTATTCCAATATCGGTCTGAGCAGCAGTATGAAGTAAGTTTTGAAGCAATTCATTTTGAACCTCAATAGGATACTTCATAAAAAGTTCCATTTGGTGAATTCTTTTTTTAAGAATCCAGGAAGCGATAGAATTAAATAGGGGTATGGGCATAAAATAATTATTATCTTACTTCCGTAAATGTAATTAATTCTGAGCGAGTATATGTTTGAGGGTACTTTAAAAAAAATGATCACAGAGGCTCAAAGCCCCATCAATTATTTTTTGGATATGGGAAGTGATTTTGTGCACGTCAATCCATGTATAGGGAAACATTTGACCATCAGTCATTTGGGTTCTCAATGTTTGAATTGTTCCCAAGAACTTCCATTATTTCGGCAAGGCTTTTGTAAATCTTGTTTTTTTGAAACCCCACTTGCCGGAGATTGGGTCATGAGACCGGAACTAAGCAAAGCACATTTGGGTCAGGCCGATCGTGACTTGGAATACGAAACCAAAATGCAATTGCAACCCCATATTCTTTACTTGGCTCTAAGTAGTCACCTGAAAGTAGGAGTAACTAGAAAAAGTCAATTGCCTACTCGTTGGATTGATCAAGGTGCGCACGAAGCCATGGTACTTTTGGAAGTGCCCAATCGGTATTTAGCTGGGGTAGGAGAAGTGGCATTAAAAGATCATTTTTCGGACAAGACCAATTGGAGAAAAATGGTCCAAAACGAATCGGTACCCATTGATTGGGAAGATGCATTTAACAGAGCTCTGGACCTCTTGCCCAAGGATTTAAAACCCTATATGAATCCTACAGCAAAAGAGCTTCAAAAACTCGAATTTCCGGTACAATCCTATCCGTCTAAAGCAGCCAGTTTGAACTTATCAAAAACACCCTTTTATGAAGGGAAATTGATGGGTATTAGAGGGCAGTATCTCCTGTTTGAAGATCAGACTGTATTTAATGTACGGTCTAATGAAGGGCAACGCATTAAGTTGGGTTTTCATTCCTAAAATGTTTATTCGAATCAGCGAGGAGTTTTCGTAATTCCATCATTTCTTTTTTGGTCAAATCACGAAACCGTCCCACCTTGGTATCTAGCTGGATATTCATAATGCGAATGCGTTTCAGTTGAACCACCCGGTATCCAAGATATTCACACATTCTTCGGATTTGACGATTGAGGCCTTGAGTCAAAATGATTCGAAATTGTTTTTTGTGAATTTGCTCCACAATACATGGTTTGGTTACCGTATCCAAAATAGGAACACCACTTCCCATTTTCTGAACAAATTCCTCTGTCACAGGCTTGTTTACTGTCACGATATATTCTTTTTCGTGATTGTTACGAGCCCGTAAAATTTTATTAACGATATCTCCGTCGTTGGTCAATAGGATAAGCCCTTCGCTCATTTTATCTAACCGACCTATGGGAAAGATTCGGCTTGGGTAATTGATGAAGTCAATAATGTTGTCTTTTTCTACCCTTGTGTCTGTAGTACAAACGATTCCTGTAGGTTTATTAAAGGCAATATAAACCGAATGTTCCTGATGATCCTCAACCAAAACTCCATCAACTTCAATACGGTCTTGCGGCGTTACTTTTTGTCCCATAACCACAGGTTTTCCATTGACTTTGATGCGGTCTTGATCGATCAATTTGTCTGCTGCTCTTCTTGAACAATGCCCAATTTCGCTAAGGTATTTATTCAGGCGTGTCCCTGTAGATGATTCATTCATGGTTTAAATTTCAATTTCATCAGTAGGTTTTAAATCAAAAGTCTTTCTAAAAAGACCTACAAAAAGATAAAGTAGGGGAGTATCTAGGGCAGCTACAAAAACTTTAAAGAGAAAACTGGAAATGACCAGTCCCCAAAATAGATTCCATTCCAATACGCCAAATGCGCTCAATAGTCCAACTACTAAAACAGAATCAATAAGTTGAGAGCTAAATGTTGAAAAGTTATTACGTAGCCAAAGCATTTTCCCTTGGGTGAGTTTTTTCCAAAAATGGTAAATACGAATATCTACAAATTGGGCCAATAAATAGGCAATCATAGAGGCCAATACAGCTATGGGAGATAGTGCAAATACGCTGTTGAAAGTGGTGTCGTCTATCGGTGAGTTGGCTAAGGCTGGAACCGCATTGGCAAGTAGTATAATTCCCATAGAAAAAAAAGAGGCGAAGATACCCGTAATCACGACCTGATTGGCTTTCTTCTTACCGTAAATTTCTGATATCAAGTCTGTGATTAAAAAGGTTAGGGGGTAGGGTAATACCCCAACTGAAAGTTCAAAGAGTGGATTTCCAAAGACCTTTATATCAAACGGATACCAATAAAAAAACTTTTGGAAAATCAAATTGGAAACGACCAAAGAGGTGATAAATAAGCCAGCAAGTAACAAATAGATATTTTTGGCCAGTTCCTTTTTTTTAGAATTCATTTAGCGGATTTTTAATTCAAAAGGCAGTAAGGTCTGAATGTAGGGAAAGGGAGTTTTGGTGTTCAGGTTTTTGAGTTGTATTAATAAATCATTTGGAACCCATTCTTCAAGGGGTTTGTACACTTCAATGCTTGGGCTGATTCCTTTCAGCATAGTTTCTAAATTTTCCTCAAATTGAGGATATTCTAAGGTGTTGTACACTTCAATTCCAGCACGAGAAGCAGCTTCTTGGATGGCTTCTTCCAAAGTCCCCAAACGATCTATCAGCCCCAATTCCAAAGCTTGTTTTCCTGTCCAAACCCTGCCTTGAGCAAGCTTTTCAACTGCTTCGGGATCTAAAGAACGCCCTTGTGCCACCCGTTCTTTAAATACATCATAAGTCTTTTCTATTCCTTTTTTCAACTCGTTTTTAAAGGCCTGAGTAAGGGTTTGGTAAGGGCTGTACCCCAATGCGTTGGGATGGGTTTTTACCGTCTGGGGACGAACCCCGATGTCTTCTAAAAAACCTTGTGCGTTGGGTAAGGTGGCAAATACCCCAATGGATCCAGTAATGCTCATAGGGTCAGCAAAAATAGCATCTGCTCCTGAGGCCATATAGTAGCCTCCCGAAGCCGCTGTATTTCCAATCGAAACGACAACGGGTTTGTGTTGTTTTACCTTTTCAATAGCTCGCCAGAGTAATTCTGAGGTCAAGGCGCTTCCTCCGGGGGAATTGATTCTTAAAACAACCGCTTTTATCCAATCGTCTTTAGTCAAATCTTCAAGGGTTTCTACAAAAACACCTTGAGCAATAATGGACTCGGTACCCTCACCATAAAATATGGGTCCGTTGGCATAAACAACCCCTATACGATCTTTAATAGCACTGTCATAGGAAGAACCTGCATTCACACGATTCACAGTGGCCAAGTTTAAGGGATCTTCAAGGTCCATTCCCAACCGAAGTTTTATCCTTTCGTCAAAAGTATCCTCATAGAGAATCCCATCGATGAGGTTGGCTCCTAATGCTTCCTCAGGAAGTGATGTGTTGTTTTGGGTCACGAGTGAATCCAAATCTTTAGTTTTAAATCCCCGATCTGCGGAAACTTCTTCTCTAATTGTGAACCAAAGGTCTTGCAGGAGGCTGCTGATTTGGTATTCATTTTCAGCACTCATTTCATTTTCTAGAAAGGGTTCCACAGCACTTTTATATTTTCCATGTCTCACAACTTCCATTTTAAAACCGTATTTGTCTTGAAAATCTTTGTAATAAAGTACTTCAGAGGCCAATCCTTTAAATTCGAGATTGCCTACAGGGTTTAGAAAAATAGAGTCTGCTACTGATGCAATAAAATATCCCTTTTGGGTAAAAAAGTCGCCATAGGCATAAATAAATTTTCCTTTGGATTGAAATGTTTTTAAGGCTTTTCGAATGGTGTGTGATTGCGCCCAACCTGCTGATACAAAATCTGATCGCAATCGAATTCCTTTGATATTGTGATCTTCCCTTGCAGTGCGAATGGCTGAAAGCACATTGGGTAGTGCAATAACCTCCTCATCAATTCCCAATAATTGCTGGATTTCGTCAAATGCAGGGGGTCGCTCTACAATGGGTAGCTTGAGGTCAAGTGTCATCACACTATTGGATTGTAATGGTCGGCTAGCAGCAGGGGTGTTTAACAGACTAGCAGTGGTAGAAATTATAAAAAGTAGTATTGCAAAGAAAAGGCCTATGGCTGTTAAAGAGCCTAGGACTGAGGCAAAAAAACTCCGCAGAAAATTCATGTAAAATGTTTTGGTGTCACAAATATAGGGTTTTGTAGATTTACAGATATTTAGGTTTGCGTTTTGTCAGAACAAATTATCATATCACTGGGAAGTAATTTAGGTAACCGTTTGGAGTCGCTTCATAAGGCATTGGCATTATTGGAGGAATACCCAATCTCAGTAAAACAATTGTCTAGGGTGTATGAAACTCCTGCTTGGGGATTTGAAAGCGCTCCTTTTTATAATGCCTGTGTCACCATAGCTACAGATTTGAATCCAAATCACCTTTTGGAAGTATTTCTAGCTGTAGAACAACGGTTGGGTCGATCTCGACTACCGAAACCGGGCTACACTGCCAGAAGTATTGACTTAGATTTACTTTTTTATAAAAATGAGATAGTTCATTCAAGAGACCTTAAGGTGCCTCATCCTAAATTGCATCAGCGGAACTTTGTTTTGTTTCCATTGTTGGATATCGTGCCAAACTTTATACATCCTATTTTATTTCAAACAATTAAGCAGTTGGTGGTAAAAAGCCCTGATCCTGCAAAGGTCATTCCTCTTGCGTTTAATTTGGGCTTGCCTCCTATTTTCAATCAATTTCCTTTCATTGCAATTGAAGGAAATATAGGTGTGGGTAAATCTACCTTAGCAAGAAAAATTGCAAAGCAATACCAGGTTAAATTATACACAGAATCTTTTGCAGACAATCCGTATTTGAAAGATTTTTATAAAAATCCTATCGACCATGCATTGCAAGTAGAAGCCTTTTTTTTAAAAGATCGATTTGAAAAGGACACCTATTTTTGGCAAAAAAATCAAGGGAGTGTAGTTGCGGATTTTTGCTTGCATAAATGCCTAGTCTTTGCCGCAAAAAATTTAAGTCCTAAAGAGTTTGTGACTTACAAAGAAAAATTCGATTCAGAAATTGAACACAAAAAAAGCCCGAGTCTTTTACTTTTCTTAAAAGCTTCAATAGAGCAATTAAAAAAACAAATTCAAGTAAGAGGACGTTCTTTTGAACAGGACATAGAGGAGTCTTATCTGAAGGGTATCGGAGAAGAATATCGTCTTTTATTGAATAGCAAACTCTCATTTCCTATTTTGGAATGTGAAGTGGATCATATTGATTTTGAGAAGGACGAGTATGCTTTTCAAAAAATCTTGAGAGCTGTATTTAGAGCTTCGTTTTTGTAAAAAAATCCCAAATCACAATCCCTGTTGCCACACTAATGTTTAAGGAGTGTTTGGTTCCAAATTGCGGAATTTCAAGTGCTTGACCACAACTACTGACTACCTCTTGGCTGACACCGCGAACTTCATTGCCCAATACAAAAGCATGGTCTTGATTTTTTGTGGGTTGAAATTGGTCAAGTGCTATGGATGTTTCCGTTTGTTCGATTGCCCAAACCGAGGTTCCCTCCCTTTGTAACTTTTTCACCACTTCGAGTGCAGATTCAGCGTGTTCCCAAGAAACATTTTCTGTGGCGCCCAGGGCGGTTTTATGGATGTCTTTGTGGGGAGGACAAGCAGTAATACCACAGAGGTATATTTTTTTTACCAAAAAGGCATCAGAAGAACGAAAAACAGAACCGATGTTGTGTAAACTTCGGATATTGTCCAAAATTAAAGTCAAAGGTAATTTCTCAGCAGCGTTAAATTCTTCAACTGATTTTCGAATTAGTTCTTCATTTTTGAGTTTGCGCATAACTTTGTAGAAAAAACAAAAATACAGAGTCTAATTTTTATGTGGGGATTTGCCTCTTTATTTTTGGGGAAACCTTCAAATTTTAAATACATTCGTAAAAACCATTTTTTGTGCCCAAAGCCACTAAAGAGACACCACTAATGAAACAATACAATCGCATCAAGGCGAAATATCCTGATGCTTTGTTATTGTTTCGGGTGGGCGATTTTTATGAAACCTTTGGTGAAGATGCGGTAAAGGCGGCAGGAATCCTAGGGATTATTTTGACCAAACGAGGGGCAGGTAGCACTAGTGAAACTGAACTAGCGGGTTTTCCTCATCATTCGATAAACACCTATTTGCCGAAGTTAGTAAAGGCCGGGTGTAGGGTTGCCATTTGTGACCAATTGGAAGATCCCAAGTTGACAAAAAAAATCGTCAGGCGAGGCGTTACTGAACTTATTACCCCTGGAGTTTCACTCCATGATGAGGTTTTAGACCAAAAGAAAAACAACTATCTCGCCGCGGTCTTTTTTGATAAAGGCTGGGGGATTTCCTTTTTGGACATTTCCACAGGAGATTTTTTGGTTGCCGAAGGTGATCGAGAGCAAATTGAGCAGTTGTTGCAAAGCTATAGTCCCAGTGAGGTGCTGGTACCCAAGCCAAAAAAGCAATTATTTAAGGAACAGTTTGGAGCACAATACCCTTGCTTTTATATTGAGGATTGGGCTTTTGAAAGGAGCACGGCTCAACAAAAATTAATATCTCATTTTCAAACCCATTCTTTGGAAGGCTTTGGAATTCAGAATTACACGGCAGGAATCAGTGCAGCGGGAGCGGTGATGCATTACCTTTCCGACACCCAACACGATAAATTACAGCACATTACTAGCATAACTCCCATCCGTCAGGAAGGCTTTGTATGGTTGGATCGATTTACACAGCGAAATTTAGAACTTTTTTATGCAAATCATCCTGAAGGGATCCCTTTGATCCATATCATTGATCAAACCCAAACCGCTATGGGAGCACGTTTGTTAAGACAATGGATGGCTTTTCCACTAAAAGAATTGGAACGAATTGAGTATCGTCAAAAAAGAGTTCAAGAGTTTTTGGAAGGCACAGCAATTTTACAAACTACACAAGAAGCTCTTTCGAAAATCATTGATATAGAAAGGGTAATGGCAAAGATCGCCACAGAAAAGATCAGCCCACGTGTGTTAAATCAATTGGCAGACTCTCTGGAGGTATTAGAAACTTTTAAAAATGTATTAAAACAGGGAAATACAACCAGTCTGAAATCTGAGCTTCAAAAGATCCCTTCCACTCAGGAATTACACTCTTTGCTCAAAAAGACTTTACATGCAGAGGCCCCAGTGGTTGTGTCTAAAGGTAATGTGATTGCGGTAGGCTTTTCAGACCGTTTGGATGAGTTGAGAAGTTTGAGAGATAAGTCTCAATCTCATTTGGACGCTATGCTGGAACGTGAAACCGCACGTACTCAAATCCCATCCCTTAAAATAGCGTTCAACAATGTTTTTGGCTACTACATCGAAGTACGGAATACTCACAAAGACAAGGTTCCGGAGGATTGGACAAGAAAGCAAACTCTAGTTAACGCCGAGCGATATATTACTGAGGAATTAAAAACTTTTGAAGCTGAAATTCTTCAAGCTGGGGAGCGTATTCTCGCCTTAGAACAAGACCTTTTTGGAGCTTTAGTTCGAAACCTGCAAAAGAATTTGGAGGTCTTAAAGGAAAATGCCGCAGTGGTTGCCCGTTGGGATGTGCTTTGTAGTTTTGCTAAAATGGCACAAAAAAACAATTATTGCTGCCCTACAATGACTTCCGATACAACTGTAGAAATCCAAGGCGCGCGCCATCCCGTAATTGAAAAACAATTGCCGTTAGGAACACCCTATATTGCAAATGATCTCCATTTGGATCGGGAGAAACAGCAAATCATGATGATTACAGGACCTAATATGTCGGGTAAATCGGCTTTGCTTCGTCAAACAGCATTGATCTCACTTTTGGCTCAGATGGGAAGTTTTGTTCCCGCTACCAAGGCCACATTAGGAGTTGTGGACAAGATTTTTACTCGCGTAGGGGCTAGTGATAATATATCTATGGGTGCTTCTACCTTTATGGTAGAAATGAATGAAACCGCTTCCATTCTCAACAACATTTCCGAGGGAAGTTTGGTGCTATTGGACGAAATCGGACGTGGAACCAGTACTTATGACGGGATTTCAATTGCGTGGGCGATTGCTGAATATTTACATGAACATCCTTTTAGACCCCGAGTTTTATTTGCGACCCATTACCATGAATTGAATGAGATGACTAAGGCTTTTGAACGCATTAAAAACTTTAATGTCTCCATAAAAGAAACGAAAGAGGATGTTTTGTTTTTAAGAAAATTGGTTCCCGGTGGGAGTGCCCATAGTTTTGGAATTCATGTGGCTAAAATGGCGGGGATGCCCCAGCATGTTTTAGCAACGGCAAAAGAAAAGCTCAAGGTACTGGAGGACACCCACGGCTTGAAAAAAAACAATTCTAAAAAGGATACGGAGTCGGAGTTACAGTTGAGCTTTTTCAATTTAGACGATCCTTTGTTAGAAGCCATACGTGAGGAAATTACCGCTTTAGATATCGATACGCTAACTCCCGTAGAGGCGTTGATGCAGTTGAATCAAATTAAGCGGAGACTTTCTCAAAAGAAAAATTGATTTAGTTCACCCCCGGTCTTTCAATTGGTCTGGGCCTGGAACCATTTTATTTTTGTGTTCAGATACTATAGCTTCGATTTTCTTGAGTATTTCGGGATGGGCTTCAGCAATGTCGAATTGCTCTGAAGGATCGTGATTTAAGTTGTAAAGCAACGGAGGATTATGTTCTTCTTTACCTCCAAACTGACCGTATTCTCCTTGTGTGATAAAGTGAGCCTTGTAGGCGCCATAGCGCACCGCATAGAGTTGGGTGCCACGGTAATAAAACAACTGCTCTCTTGAGGTTTTCTCTTTTTCGAAAAGGAGTGGACTCAAATCATGACTGTCTAGAATACGGTCATCTGGGAGTGGTATTCCAGCTATTTTGCTAAAAGTGTGGAACAAATCCATTGTAGATCCCATTTGAGTTATAATTCCAGGTGCAATTCTTTCCGGTGCCCAGAAAACAGTAGGAACGCGCATGCCTCCTTCCCAAGTAGTTCCTTTTCCTGCATAGAGTGGTCCTGCACTTCCGCCTTGTGTTTTAAAAAGGGTCCAAGGGCCATTGTCCGATGTAAATACAACTAAGGTGTTTTTATCAAGACCTTCTTCTTTTAATGCGTTAATAATTGCACCAATCCCTTGGTCAATTTCTTCTACTACATCTCCATACAATCCTCTTGCACTTTTACCCAAAGCCTCTTTGGATGCAAAAAGCGGAACATGAGGAAGGCTGTGCGCCAAATAGATAAAAAAAGGTTCACTCTTGTTGTTTTTAATGAATTGAATGGTTTCTTCTGAATAACGGCGGGTAATGGTATTTTGATTTGCAGGTCTTTCTATGACGGTATTGTTTTGAATTAAGGGAACCTGAAAATTTTCTATTTGGATGTTATCGGGATTGTTGATCAACTCCAAGTAACCTCCTTTTTCTTTATAAACAGACTGAGGAGTATCCATATCATTGGAATACGGAATTCCAAAATAATAATCAAACCCGTTTTGAAGTGGAAGGTGTTTTTTTTGATGGCCCAAATGCCATTTTCCGATACAGGCAGTTCTGTAATTTGCTTTTTTAAGTTGTTCGGCTAGGGTGATTTCGCTGTTGGGAAGTCCGTTTTGTGAATTGGGGAAGAGAACGCGATATTTGTCACTACTCATTCCGCTTCGCACGGGGAGACGCCCAGTTAATAAAGCAGCTCTGCTGGGTGTACATACACTGGCTCCTACATAAAACTGTGTCCATTTTTGCCCCTGTACGACCATTTGATCCAAGTTGGGGGTTTGGATGGTGGGGTGACCAAAGGAACTTAGGTCTCCATAGCCCAAGTCATCTGCAAAAATGACAATAAAATTCAAAGGCTTTTCTTTGTTTTGAGCAAAAGCACTGTGGACAAACGTAAATAGGGGAAGGAGAAAGAAAAACCTTAGGATATGCATGTATTTGATTTTAACTATTCCACCAATTTAAAAAGAAATTCACTTTTTTAATTTAAAAAAGGTCTCAATATTTAGTAGAAAACAAATTTATTTTACATTTGCATTCCACTACGCGAAAGTAGCTCAGGGGTAGAGCATCACCTTGCCAAGGTGAGGGTCGCGGGTTCAAATCCCGTCTTTCGCTCTGTCGTTTGCTCGGATGGTGGAATTGGTAGACACGTTGGACTTAAAATCCAATGACCATTGCGGTCGTGCGGGTTCAAGTCCCGCTCCGAGTACTTTAAGAATCCGTAACAGATTGTTTTACATGATGTTACGGATTTTTTTATTTTTTTTTGGCAACATATTGGCAACAAACTATATGTTTTTGTCGTATAAAGTAAAATCTAACACTTCTCAAGTACTCCTATCCCAAACACAGGGGCTCGGGTTTTAGAAAACGGTTTTTCTATTGGAACAGGGAGATGGAATTTGATATGTAATCCATTCTCTCTATATTAGAGGTATTATTAACCATAAATCAATTTTAATGAAGAAACTATTATTTATGCTGGTCTTGATCCCAGCAATCAATCTTGCTCAAAAGAACAACAACGGAAATGTTTATGACAAACATCCAGCATTAGATGTAGCTGAAAAGTTTGGACAAGCGTGGATAAGCGGTGATACTGAAACTTTAAAGAGTTTGGTTGGAGATCAGTTCCGAATGGGAAGTGCTATGAATACAGATCCCAACTATGAAGAAGGGGATATTAATGACCTAATGGGACAGTCATACTGGATGGCAAATAATTTAGTAAACAGGTCACTTAAAAATGCAGCTCAAGCATACCCTGATGCAATTGAATATAAAAGATCAGGTCTCTATGTTCAGACCTTCCAGGAATTTATTGCATGGGATAAAAATAATGGCTTCAAGATTAAAACTCCTTTTAACGCTACATTTGTTTTTGATAAAAAAGGTGAGAAAATCATGCGTTTTTGGTGGGCCGATAATGCAGCAGTTTGGCAAAAATGGAATTTATCAAGACAAACTATTAAAAATGGAACTATATACAAGGATCATCCATACATAGGGAAGGTTCGTCAAATTTGGTATAACCTTGCACAAGGAAATCTTGATAAAGTTTGGAAAGATTTTTCACCTAATGCTAGAATAAATGATTCCAATTCAATCGATCAAAACACCAAGAGTCTAAAGGATCATCAAGAATATGTGGGTGAAGTATTTAGTAAATTTGAATTTGTTTCAATAGATGAAGTTGGGTATCCCGACTATATAGATTATGAAGGCAATGGTGGGGTTGTTTTAGCATGGTATAATATGACTGTAAAAAACTTGAAGACCGGAAAAAATATTGTTTTAAAATTCCATTCACAGCATGACTTTAATGAAGAAGGAATGATTATTTTAGAGACATTATATTATAATGATCGCTTATTAAAATAAGAATTTACCCTCCCATGTGGAGGGTTTTTTTTTACCTAATTTGAAGAAGATACATATTCCAAAACAACTTGATCAATTATAGTCACTTCGGATAGTGAATCTACCAGAACTCCATAGTCTACAGTAAGTGAATTTTCTTCAGGTAAACTAGGTGGAGTTTTACTTAAAGCGTAAAGGGTCATATAGTAGGTTTGGGTTGCTCCGTTAGGACTACAAGGGGAACTGTAGGAGATAGACGCCCCGTCTTTGTTTGGTCCCATATACCATGCACCATCGTTAGCACCCCCGTATTCAATTTCAGTAACATTGGTAGGGTCGATATTCCATAAAGTTAAATAAGAATTGGTTTCATTTTGATTAGGAAAACCGTGAATTGAAATGGCCAGACTAGTTGTTTCATCGGGTACGTTTGACCAAGCAATAGGTATTGATTTTTCAATTCCATTCACTTTGTCCTCACATTTATAGTTATCCAAAAGGTTGCCTTCAGAATCGATTGCAATGCTGGACAAGGTAAAATCAGAAATCGTTGAAGTTGCAGAAAATCCGATTTCTTCTGTGTCATCTGAGCTAGTATTGGAATCTGAAGAGGATACCTCCTCATCGCTCGCCTCACCTAGATTCACATCTTGACAAAAGGAGACGTTGTTGTACACCTCAACATTTACAGAAGTATCTGAAATTGCTCCATAGGTAGGTATATTAGTTGTCCCTCCATTTTCATCAACATAGGTGTAAGTGAATTTACAATTTTCGTCCCAATTGTAATTCACATAGTACTTTACTTCACCAACGGTATATTCAAAAGAAAATGCATTAGTCCCTGTTTGAGTAAAAGCTGTAACGGTTGCATTATTTACAGGTTTAAAGCCATTTGAAGGGCGAACAGGATTTTGAACTGGCTGCGGATAAATCTGATCTTCGGGAGCTGTAGAGTTTGGATCAATAACAATTTCTCCCATTACATAAGGCATGTAATAAGGTTCAGTCGTTTTTGCATGGTATCGGTAATTTCCATCACTGTCATAACGACCAAAGGCGTCATCTAGAGTTTCGTCTGTATACCCATAAACAGGATAACCGTCAAGTGCATAGGCTAAAGGTTGGTCGGTTCCTACAGTTTCTTCCAGATGGGTTGGAATAAGGTGGTAGTGGTAGTCGTCTCCACGCCCAAAGTGACCTCCCCAATTATCCAATTCACCAATAAGATAGGCGTTTTCACCTCGGTTGTTGAACACATTAAATATTGGCACTCCGTTTACCGCAACTGCCAGAGCCCCTTTAAGGAGATGGTCGCTTGTACTTAAAGGTTCGTCTGCCATTTTAGGATTGATAGGAATAACCCAGCTATTGTCACCAGTATAATTTTGTGGTATTGGGACTTGTTCTTGCCAGGAGGTAATACCTACTCCCATACCATGTTCTGGCCAGCTGTAGGAATGAATATAAAAATGGTCGTCATCACTAGTAATGGTTACACCAGAAAAATCACTAAAGTGACTAACTATTGTACTGATTAAATCGCTTGTAGAATTTGAATCACTCGAATCATTATTAGAATCTGTATCAGTTGAAGAGGTATCGCTATCTGAAGTAGTGTCTGTAGATGTATTGTCAGAGCTGGAGTCAGTAGTATCCTCTTTTACTGGATCTGACGTTTGAATTGTATCGGGTATATCTTCCTCCTCTTCTGGTGCACATGCCACCAACACCAACACAAAAAGTGAGAAATAAAATACTGCTAATGCAGGCTTTTTTGTTTTGGAAAAACCAAAATAAAAAATGATTGAAACAATTAATAAGACCAATATCAATAGACCAAATTCAGCTTTATTCTTACTTATTTTTTTGGTTTGTATAGGTGCCGTTAGGTGGGTTTGATTTGGATGCTGCCGATTTATTTTTTTCGAAAATTCATCTTGCTTTAAAATCAGATACTGATCCACCATTGAAAAGTCAGTCAATGGATAATTGACTATTGTATGGCTAGTTACATCTTTTAAATAAACTTGATGATTATTTAAAGAAATAAAATCTGCTTTTACGGATTTAGTTGGGTTGTTAAGAATCCATAGCTTACCTTGGGTCGTATGGTCACCAGTGTGAGAAAATCCTATAAAAAAAGAGGAAAACATAAGCATAATTAATATGCTATTCAATGTTCGTTTAAAAGAGCTATTCATCATTAATTTTAAATATTGCTAAATTTAAGCTATTTGAAGATCATTATATAGCAAATAAATAAATAACTTATGGGGTTTGTAAAATTGGTCATTAAACATCTCATTTCAACAGCTCTCTGAAATCATTTTGTTCAGATTTTAATTTTGAACAATTATTAGGTGTTCCTTTTACGAAAGGTTTTTTTATATTAAATCTTTAAGAAAACTCATTATTTGTTATTAATTCTTTTTAATTTAATACTCTAAATAAACTATTATATGAAACGTCTTTCCCTTCTATTATTGTTTTTACTTGCTGGAATAAGTTCTTTTACGCTTAATGCACAAAATAATATTCGAGAAAAAATTCTTGAAATTGCGATCGTTGAAGAAAAGGTAATGATGCCCATGCGCGACGGGGTTCGTTTAGCCACTGACATCTATCGTCCAAAAACAGATAAAAAAGTTCCCATTATTTTTTCGAGAACCCCTTACAACTTTAATTCTTGGGGTGATGGGAAAGAGCGGACACGCACTATGGAACGGGCTTATGAAGCCATCAAAAAGGGTTATGCCTATGTGGTTCAAAACGAACGAGGTCGGTTTTTTTCTGAAGGAGAATGGGATATTTTAGGTGTTCCTCTAACTGATGGTTATGATGCGTTCAGTTGGATGGCAAAACAAATCTGGTCCAATGGAAAAATTGGGACTTTGGGGTGTTCCTCCACCGCAGAATGGCAAATGGCGGTTGCAGCCTTGGATCATCCTTCCCATGCCGCAATGGTTCCCCAAGGTTACGGAGCAGGTGTTGGGGTGGTAGGCTCGTATTTTGAGCAAGGTAATTGGTACCGTGGTGGAGCAGAACAGTTGCTTTTCCATGCGTGGCTGTACGGTGTAGAACAGGATAAATTCAAACCGAGGATACCCGCAGGTGCCTCCCAAGAAGACCTAATTCGAATCTCAAGATTTTATGACCTTGCGCCAGAAAATCCACCTGTAAATTGGAAAGAAGCTTTCAACTACCTCCCACTAAAAGATGTTTTAAAAAATGTGAATGGTAAAAAAGAAATTTTTGACAAAATGATTGTGCGCAAGCCCAACGATCCAGAGTGGTTTGAAGGGGGATTGTATCACGATACTATGGATTTTGGTATACCCAGTTTTTGGTTTGTGTCTTGGTATGATGTCTCCGTATCGCCCAATTTGGCGTTGTTCAATTACGTAAGAGAAAACGGAGCAGATGCCTTTACAAAAGACAATCAATATTTGGTGATTGCACCCACATTACATTGTGGCTATACTCGTGCTACAGAAAATACCATTGTAGGGGAGCGCTCCATAGGAGATGCCCGACTGAATTATGACGAACAAATTTACTCTTGGTTTGATTTGCATTTAAAAGGGGAATCGAATGATTTTAAATCAAAGACACCCCGAGTACAATATTTCACTATGGGTAAAAATATTTGGCAAGCTTCGGAAACATGGCCTCCGAAAAACGCAAAACTCACTACCTTTTATTTAAACAGTGAGGGCAATGCCAATACCCGATTTGGTGACGGTAAATTGACCGCTACTCCAGATCAAAGTGGGAAACGCTCAGATTCCTTTTATTACGACCCTATGAATCCCGTAACCTCCTACGGTGGAGGGGTGTGTTGTACAGGAAATGCTGTACAAGGAGGAGCATTTGACCAACGTGAAATGGAGGAACGTGAAGATATTTTGGTTTACACCTCAGATCCTTTAGAAGAAGGTGTTGAAATGAGTGGATTTATTGAAAGTGTACTCTATTTGTCGTCTGATGTAAAAGATACCGATTTAACCATCAAAATCATTGATGTGCTTCCTGATGGAACCGCATACAATTTAGATGAAACCATTCAAAGAGTGCGTTATCGAGAAGGCTACGACAAAGAAGTGTTCATGAGAAAGGATCAGGTATATAAAGTAGCGCTCACCCCTATGGCGACGAGTAATTATTTTAAAAAAGGACACCGTATCAGAATTGAAGTATCCAGTAGTAACTTTCCCAGATTTTCAAGAAATTTGAATACAGGAGGGAACAACTATGACGAGTCAGAAAGTGTGGTGGCTCACAATATAATTCATCATTCCAAGCGTTATCCTTCACACATCAAACTTCCTTTCGTTACCCAATAAGGGGAATTGATTTTGGAGAGGGCTTCAATTGAAATAGAAACTGAGAAACTTAAACAATAGGAGTCCCCATCCTATAATTAAAAAACCTCCCCCTAAGGGAGTCACAGGTCCAAGTATCTTAAGATTGCGTTTTAACATCGTTTGAAGTGACAAAAGAAAAATGCTAAGGGAAAACAATACAGTGCCTACGATAAAAAACCGCTCGATCCATTCAGTTTCAGATAAGGATAAAAGAGGAAGGACCAGCAACGCAAGACCGTGATACATCATATATCGCACCCCAACCTCAAAGGATTGTAAGGCAGGTTCTGGAATCTTTTTTTTCAATAAGTGCGCTCCAAACGCACCCAAAATGACAGACAGCAGGGCAAAGAAAGCTCCAAAGATTTCAGTGTTATGCGACATAAGTATATGTTAGTTTTTTAATTTTCAAAGAGTTGTTTTAAGTTTTCTAATTGTAGGGACTTAAAATCGGTAACGACGCGATCGGCCTGAGTGTAATTTTGATGCTGGGAATGCCCTCCGTCAAAAGCCACACAAAAAAGCCCTGCAGCCTTTGCTGCAATAATTCCATTCGTAGCATCTTCGATTACAAAGCACGCTTCTTTTGAAACGCCTGAAAGTGTGACTGCCTTTTCAAAAATCTCAGGGTGTGGCTTTGAGGCTTTAAGTTCAGCACCACTTATTTTTGCCTTAAAATAAGGGTCTAAATTAAATTTTTGAAAAGTCATATTGATGTTTGCCATAGAAGCAGAAGAAGCAAGAATTAATGTGATCTTCAACTGATGGTAATGTTGGATCAGTTCCAAGACTCCATCAATCAATTTAAGTTCTTCTCCGTTTTCAAACAACTGTTTAAAAAAGTATCGTTTTGAATCTACTAAAACCTGAGGGGAATGATCTAATGCAAAGACCTCACACAATTTCTCACAAATAGGTAATGTTGCCATACCAGTAAAGGAAGTGTAGAGCTGTTCAGAAACATTGAGATTAAATTTCTCAAACATCATCCGATAGGCCTTTTGATGCATTGGCTCACTGTTGATGATGACCCCATCCATGTCAAAAATTACTGCTTTGATCATTTTATATTTTTATGCAATCCCCACTTGAAAAGCGTTCGTTATGTCTTGTTTATAAATCAATAAATTTGGTATTAGCTTACTCGTTACTATGAAAAAGTACTTTTTCAATTAGCTTTTTGGTTTGCAAAGCCCCCTGATTTCTTGAGATATCGTTTCCAAAAAATTCCACCCCTGCATATTTAAATTGAGGTGCTTTTTCAAGTATTGAAAACATTTTTTTGTAATCTGTGGTGGTTTCCTCACCATGGCGATCAAAATATTCTGACTTAGCACTGACTGCACGAATGTAAGGAGCAAGCAACTCAATTCCTTTGTAAGGATCTGGATAAAACGTATCGGGATTGCGTTCTAAAGTCCAATTGGTGAAATCTCCTAAAACTCCTACATTCTCTAAATTGACTCCTTTCATAAGAGCAATCATCCATTCGGGTTCTGAAGAATACCCATTGTGATTTTCAATAAGTAAATCCAAGCCTTTTGACTTAGCATATTGACCTAATTCACGAACTCCTTCTATGGCATACTTTAGTTTTTCTTTATGTGGAATAGTGATGTATTCTCCACACACATTTCGCAGAGCTTTACAGTTGAGTGAAGCAGCAATATCAATCCAATACCTATAGGTAGCAAGCGCTTCTTTTCGTTTTTTTAGATCTTGATCTCCAAGGTCGCCTTTTCCCCCTGTTAGCATAACGGCACTTTGGACACCAGCAGCTTCCATGGCTTTATTCATCTTATCTATGTAAGAATCATTTAAATTTGGAGGGAAATGAAACATTTCGTGATCGATAAAATCGAATCCTAGTGATTTGGCTACTCGAGGATAATCCAACAAATCGATATTTAAGGGATCATTACCACCATATCCCGTACGAATCAAGGACCACGGAGTCAGGGTAATTTTAATCTGTGAACTACTTATTTCAGGCTTTTTAAAGGATGAAAGACTAGCAACTCCAAGACCCGCTAGGGTAGTAGTATTGATAAAGTTTCTACGCTTCATTTTCGATTGTTTAATTTTATTGATGAAACCGTTCAGAAATGAATTCCAAAACGGTGGGTAAAGCAGAACGCCAATAGGTCCAAGTATGTCCCCCATCGCGAATACGAAATTCGTGATTCACTTCTTTCTTTCGCAACTTGATGTGCATCAAGCTATTGGCTTCGTACAAAAAGTCATCGTCACCACAGTCAATATACCAGCGAACGGAGTTGAGTTCCTCTTTACTCATTTGATCTACAAGATTCAAAGGGTTATTGCGTTGTAAAAATGCGTTAAGGTTTTTTTCATCAAACTTCATGTTTTCTCTTTTTGCAAAATCGTTCATTTCCTCAAGTGATTTTGGCCCCATCCATGCACTCAATGGAGCTGCTGAAGAAAAGAGATCTGGCCGATGCAAGGCATATAGGAAACTACCTCCCCCGCCCATGGAAAGTCCAGCCACCGCACGAAACTGCTTCTTTTTTTTGATTCGAAAACGTTCTTCTACATGAGGCATTAGCTCTTCAAAGAAAAAGTCTTCATAGTGCCAATCGCCAGAAATGGCATTTGTATATCCCGGAAGCCCCGTGTCTGCATCGGGCATAATGATAATCATGGGAGTCGCTTTACCTTCATTGATGGCTTTGTCTGCAATATATTGAACCTCTCCAAATTGAACCCAACCAGTTTGATTATCGGTATAACCATGCAACAAGTACAGGACAGGATAGCTCCGGGTAGAAGTTTCATAATCTGGAGGGAGGTACACCGCAAATTTCCGTTCTCCATTTAGGATCTTACTAGTTAGTTTCAGTTCGTCCATCACTTTTCCAGATTGACCAAAGATTTGAATGAAGGACAAAAGATAAAATAGGGTGAGATAAAGCGGTTTCATATTTTTTTATTTTTTGAAATTTACAAAAAAGATAGGGATTCTATTTCGCCCTTAAAGCCTTACTACTCATTTCTATTATCTTAATTTTAAAAAGATTAAATTGTCACTATGAATTTTGAGTTCTCCCCTTCGTTTCGTTTTAAAGTTTTTGTTATAATACTTTTTGGTTTTTCAATGAGCTACGCTCAGCAAAAGGTAACGCTGCAAGCAATGTCTTACAACATCCGCTATGACAATCCGAAAGATGGAAAAAACCAATGGCAATTTAGAAAAGGAACTTTAACCGATTATTTTTTAAAACAAACTCCAGATATTATTGGAATGCAAGAAGTTTTACATAATCAGTTGTTGGATCTTACTAAAGCTCTAGAGGACTATGCTTATGTAGGAGTAGGGCGTGAAGATGGAAAGTCTAAAGGAGAGTACAGTCCTATTTTTTACCACAAGACTAAACTTAGTATTTTAGAGTCGGGTACTTTTTGGCTTTCAGAAACTCCAGAACAAATTTCTGTAGGATGGGACGCGGCACTGGAACGTATTTGTACTTACGCTCGTTTTGAACATCACAAGTCCAAAAAACAATTTTGGGTGTTCAATACCCATTTTGATCATGTGGGAAAAGTAGCTCGGACTCAAGCAGCAAGGCTTATTTTGAATCAAATTGAAAAGTATAACCCCCAAAATTTACCCATTTTGATCACTGGAGATTTTAATTTAACACCAGATGCCCTACCTATTCAAATCTTTCAGGCAACATTTCAAGATGTACTTTTTGAACTTCCTAAAAGCGATCCTACTTATGGAACCTTTACAGGTTTTGAAAAGGAAAAAAATGCAGAGGGAAGAATAGACTATATTTTTCAAAAAGGGTTTGAGGTTAAAAAAGCAGCACATTTATGGATCAAAACACCAGAAGGTCTTTGGGCTTCTGACCACCACCCTGTATACCTCATTTGTTCATTTTAACAGAACTTTAAACTACTTTCACTAAACTTATTTTATCTTCGTTTCGAATAAAAAACAACATTATGAAAAACTTAATTACACTTTCACTAGTACTACTTTTTGGGGGGATTCTTCAAGCGCAAAGCTTTAGAGGATTAGACAAAAGCCCTCTAGACATGATTGAGTACCCTGCGAGCAATAAAGAGACCAACAAGTGGGCTCGTGTATTGTACAGCAGACCACAACTTAACGGAAGAGATATCACTACCTTAGTCCCAGAGGGAAAAATTTGGAGAATGGGTGCCAATGAATCCACAGAGCTTACTTTATACACTTCTATGAAAGTGGGAAACACAGAACTCCCTTCAGGCTCCTATACGCTTTATGCAATCCCTAATGGAGAACAAATGACCATTATCATTAATAAAGCTACCCACGTATGGGGCGCCTACAGTTATAACCAGGATATGGATGTAACCCGTGTCAATGTACCTTTAACAGAGGGAAATGAATCTTTAGAAGCATTTTCTATGGCTCTTGAAAAAGGGACTTCAGGGGTAGACCTTCACTTGGGTTGGGGGTATTACAGAGCGAAAGTCTCCTTTACGAAATAACACTTCCTGTTTTCACTCCGAGAGAATTGCTTTTGGAGTGAAAACTTTATATACCAATTGCTTAAAATCTTTTTCATAAAATAGCCCCACCTGTTCTTTATTCACTTGAACTAGGTCAGAGTAAGCGGCTCCTCCAGGGTGAATTTCCTTTTCTTTTACCCAATTTTTTCCCGAATCTAAACTAAATTTTAGCGTCATTTTCTCTCTTTTATCGGTGCTATTGGGTCCAGAATAAATCAAAATTGACTGCTTTTTTTGTTCAAATAAAAGAATGCTGGATTGGCAGACAGGAGTAATCAATGCAGAATCAAAATAGGTCTCCTTCCAAGTGGCTCCTCCATCGGAACTGAGAGCTACCAAACGCCGTTTGGTTTTTCCATTCTGCTCTCTGATGTTGAGCATCAAGTCTCCATTGGGAAGTTCTGTTCCAATGGCTTCATTTGAAGAAGGAATATCGATATCTGGGCTCACAGACCAGGTTTTTCCATGGTCATCAGAATAAAATCCATAGGCGCGATATTCGTTAAACCCCTCCTGCGGGTCTCCTGCAGAATGATTGGCAGGGATATAAATTCTTCCCTTGTAACTACCTTTTTTAAATTGCAATGCATGACCAGGAGTATTGGCATGTGTGCGCCAATCGAGATGTCCTTTAGAAGTTGTCGCATTGAAGTGCACATGTTCTGAAATGTTTACAGGTGCAGACCATGTTTTTCCATGATCTTCACTGGTAATGTAATGAACATCACGTATTCCTTTACCCAAACGCATATCGTTTTCAGAAACATTTCCCGTATTGTAAAATAAAAAGATTCTACCTTGAGGATATTCAGGATCAAAATAATCCACCACGGGCGCAGGATTTCCTGCTTGAAGCGTTCCAAAATCTACAACAACTTGTGTATTGGACCAACTTTTCCCTCCATCTTCACTTCTCCGCAGAAGAATGTCAACATTCCCAAAATCTCCACAATTTTCAGTACGGCCCTCGGCAAAAGCAAGCAAACTACCTTCAGGAGCTTTGAGGATCGCAGGAATTCGATAACAACTATAATCCCCTGTCCCGTTTTCAAATAAAACAATTTCAGGGAGTTCAGCGGGAGATTGACACGCAAACATTAAGCACACTGCAGTTGTTAGATATAGGATCGTTCGTGTCATCTAATTAAATACTCTTTGTAGTGCGTTTTCTACCAGGGGCTCCATAATCTGATATCCTTTAAGGGTCAAATGAACGCCATCTGTGGTGTATTCTTTGATTATACCATTGTTTCCATCCTCTAAGGCGCTAAAGTAGTCAAGGTAATACGCACCACTTTTTTCGGCGTAACTTTTGATCATTGCGTTGAGTTTTGGAATTTTAATATTGGGTGACAATCCAGGACTCCAGGGGTAGTCAAAAGCGGGAAGTACTGAACATAAAATGACCTTTATACCGTTGGCATGAGCTATTTCGGTCATCGATTTGATATTGTCTAAAATCATTTCAAGAGTTACAGGACCTGTATTTCCAGCAATGTCATTGGTGCCTGCAAGGAGTACCACTGCTGCTGCATTTAAATCCACTACATCTGCACGGAAGCGCAACAACATTTGAGGCGTTGTCTGCCCACTAATTCCACGATTGACATAAGGTTTGTTTTTAAAAAAATCAGGATGGGTTTGAAGCCAGCCGATGGTGATAGAGTTTCCCATAAAAACGACACGCTTTTCGTTTTGTGACACTTGAGGCAAAAGGGCATTGGCTTCTTTAAACTCCTTGAAATTGGGCCAATCTTGAGCATTCAGGCTATTCATCATAAAAGCGATTATCAGAATAAAAAGGGGTTTGAGTATGTTACGCATATATTTCATTTTCCATAAAATTAGCTTTTTTTACTATCTTAACAGAGAATAATACGATGAATTTAAACAATCAAAAAAGAACATTTCAGATGAAACTAAGACCTCTCTATCTCCTGATAGTAGCCTGTTTTTGTTTATTTAACGGAAAACTTAGTGCTCAAAATTATCAACCCAGCCCCGAAAATCTAGAAGCACGTGCCTGGTTCCAAGACGCGCGTTTTGGACTTTTTGTGCATTGGGGAGTATATAGCATTCTCGGAGACGGAGAATGGGTGATGAACAACCAAAACATCAGTGTAGAAGAGTATGAAAAGTTACCTTCTTTCTTCAATCCTATTGACTTTGATGCCAAAGAATGGGTCGCAATGGTCAAAGAGGCAGGTATGAAATACATCACCATCACCAGTCGTCATCACGATGGGTTCTCCATGTTTGACACCCAGATGACTGATTACGATATTGTAGACCGTACCCCTTACGGGAAAGATGTGTTAAAAGCACTTGCAGAAGAATGTCGTAAACAAGGAATTAAATTGTTTTTTTATTATTCGCTTTTGGATTGGAACCGAGATGATTACTTCCCTAGGGGAAGAACTGGGAATGGTATCCAAGGTCGTGGAGAAGGAAAATGGGAAGATTACATTGCTTTTATGAAAGGGCAACTCAAAGAGCTATTAACTAATTACGGAGAGATTGGGGGTATTTGGTTTGATGGACATTGGGATCAAAATGAATGGGACGGAAAAACCTTTGGCGATGTAAAATTAGATTGGCATTACGATGAGATTTATGGAATGATTCACAAAATGCAACCTCAGGCTTTGATAGGAAATAATCATCATATTGGAATCATCGAGGGAGAGGATTTTCAGATGTTTGAAAAAGATTTACCCGGCAAAAACACTACGGGTTGGGGGACACCCGCAGATCAAATCGGATCTGTACCCTTGGAAGTATGTCAGACTATTAATGGGTCATGGGGTTTTAATCTGCAAGACCGCAAGCACAAAACCGATAAAGAACTCATCCACTATTTGATCAAAGCTGCTGGCTATGGCAGTAACTTACTTTTGAATGTGGGGCCTATGCCCAATGGTAAAATTCAACCAAAGCACAAAGCTTCGTTAAAAACAATGGGTGCTTGGCTAAAAGACCATGGAGATACGATTTATGGTACGCAAAAAGGACCCATACCTCCTAACGATGACTTTGTTTCTACCCAAAAGGGAAAATCTGTTTTTGTTCATCTTTTAAATCCAAATGTTAAGGTCATACATGTGGATGAGGTTCCTGTTCGAATTAAGGGGATTTACGATATGACAACCAATACAAAACTCCCTTATAGAAATGATGGATTTGGATTGTCGATTGATGTTTCCAAAATTGATAAAGATGCTATAGATACTATAATTCGAATCGAATTGCGGTGAAATCAATAGACTTAAATCAGCGGTTAGCTTCTCTAGACTTTTTTAGAGGTTTTGTGATGTTCCTGCTTATTGCAGAATTTGCGCACCTTTTTGAGGTGTTGAGGAATTCGGGAAATGAACAGTTGACAGTGGTTGTGGATTTTCTATTTCATCATGCCAAGTGGGAAGGCTTGCATTTTTGGGATTTGGTTCAACCTTTTTTTATGTTCATTGTAGGGGTTTCGATCCCTTTATCCTACGCAAATAGAAAAAAGAAAGGAGATAGTGAGGTCAAAATACGCCGTCATGCGTTTCAAAGAGCACTGTTACTTCTACTTTTTGGCTGGGGGCTCTATTGTGTTGGACCTGAGAAAATTGTATTTCAGTTTGACAATGTATTGGCCCAATTATCGTTTACCTATTTGATTTCTTTTCTTTTGTTAAAACAAGCTTCATGGCTTCAAATCACGCTAGGCTTTGCTTTTATTTTAATTTCCGATTTGCTCTACCGCTTTTTTCCTGTTACAGGATTTGATCAAGCATTTGTGGCAGGTCAAAATTTTGGAACGTGGTTTAATATTTTAATTAGTGGATATGAATACGGAGGACACTGGGCTGCATTTAATGCCATTCCAACTACAGCACACACCCTTTGGGGCGTAGTTGCTGGAAAGTGGTTGATGGAAAATACGTCTGCTTCAGAAAAACTAAAAAAGTTGATCTTGGCTGGTATTATCGCAATGACTCTTGGTTATCTGACTTTTTCTTTTACACCCGTCATTAAACGTATAGCTACGACTTCTTTTGTGCTGCTCTCTGCGGGATGGACCTTTCTCGCCTTGGCATTTTGCTATTGGTTGATAGACATCAAAGGGCTCGTAAAAAAGATTTTAGTATTCAGAGTGGTTGGAGTCAACCCACTATTTATTTACTTATTTGCTTCTTTGGGCGGTGGAGGATTATTTTTAAAAATCATTAAACCTTTTTCCAACAGCGTGATTGGAGGTTTTTCTTCTTGGTGGGCTGATCTGAGTTCAGGACTATTTGTATTATTTGGACTTTGGTATTTGTGTTATTGGCTTTTTAAACAAAAAATATTTATAAAAATTTAAATATGCAGAACAGTTTACTCTTCCTCTTAGGAATATGTTTTTTAGGATGTATGAATCCCCAATCTAAAACCGCATCAACTCCTAACATCATTTATATTTTTGCAGATGATTTAGGCTATGGAGAACTTGGAGCCTATGGTCAAACAAAAATCAAAACTCCAAACCTAGATCGTTTGGCTGCAGGAGGGATGCGTTTTACCCAGCATTATACAGGGGCTCCTGTATGTGCTCCGTCCCGTTATATGTTGCTTACGGGAACGCACGCAGGCCATGCCTACATTCGGGGAAACTATGAGTTGGGTCAGTTTGCCGATGAAAAAGAAGGTGGTCAAATGCCTATTCCTGAAACCACACCTACCTTGGCGAAAATGCTCAAAAAGGCGGGGTATCAAACCGCAATGGTCGGAAAATGGGGATTGGGAATGAATGGGACTACAGGAAGTCCATTGTTGCAAGGTTTTGATTATTACTATGGCTACCTTGACCAAAAACAAGCTCACAATTATTATCCCACACACCTTTGGGAAAATGATCAAGTTGCCCCCTTGGACAACACTTATTTTTTAGTACACAATCAGATTGAAAAGGAAAGTAATCAAGCTGCTTTTGATCAATTTAAAGGAACGGACTTTGCACCCGATAGAATGATAGAAAAAGCGCTTCATTTTTTGGATACCACCGCAACAGACAAACCTTTTTTCTTGTACTATCCATCCCCTATACCTCACGTCTCTCTCCAAATCCCAGACAGCTTATTGCTTCAGTACCAAGGACAGTTTGAGGAACAGCCCTACTATGGAAATAAAGGCTACTCCGCACACCAATATCCCCTTTCCGCCTATGCTGCGATGATTACCCATTTGGATAGTGAGGTGGGTAAAATTTGGGAAGCCGTCAAGGCACGCGGACAAGAAGAAAATACATTAATTCTGTTTTCAAGCGACAATGGGCCTACTTTTGCAGGTGGAGTTGATCCTGAATATTTCAACAGTGCAGGAGGATTTCGAGGTCTAAAGATGGATGTTTATGAAGGGGGCATTCGCGTGCCTTTTATAGCCTATTGGAAAAACAAAATCAAGGCAGGCCAAACTTCCGATTTGGTTTCGGGTCATTGGGATATGTTCAATACTTTTGCAGAACTTGTTGGACAAAAACCCAGTTCTCCCGACGGAATTTCATTGCTTCCCGAATTGTTGGGAAAAGACGGACAAAGAAACCACCCTTTTCTTTACTTCGAATATCCTGAAAAAAGAGGGCAAATTGCATTGCGGATGGGAGATTGGAAAGGTGTAAAAATTGACATGAAAACGAATCCAAACAGCACTTGGGAATTGTACAACCTAAACAATGATCCCAAAGAAGAAGAAAACCTTGCGGAACAACATCCAGAGCTTATTAAAAAAATAGATTCCTTACAGCGACTTGCCCATCGTCATCCGCACATCAGAGAATGGGAATTTATCGATCCAAAATTTAAAAAATAGAAACGTGAAATTAGTTAGTTATCCAAAGTTATTTATGACCCTTCTTTACATAGGGTTTTTTGTCAGTTGTACCACAAAACAAACCCTGATAGCACCCGTAGAACCTATACCGAATTCATATCAAATGGCATGGCAGGAGTTGGAGTACTATGCCTTTATTCACTTCAATATGAATACTTTCACCAATATGGAATGGGGTTTTGGAGACGAAAAACCAGAGCAGTTTAATCCTACTGAATTGGACACAAAGCAATGGGCAAGAGTTGCCAAAGAAGCTGGGATGAAAGGAATTATCATTACAGCAAAACACCACGATGGGTTTTGTTTATGGCCCAGTGATTACACAGAGCATTCTGTAAAAAATTCCCCTTGGAGAAATGGACAGGGAGATTTGATTCGCGAGCTTTCCGAAGCTTGTAAAGAATACGGTTTAAAGTTTGGAATTTACCTTTCCCCTTGGGACCGTAATCATCCCGACTATGGAAAACCAGAATACATTACTTACTTCAGAAATCAATTAACCGAGCTTTTGACCGAATACGGTGAGATCTTTGAAGTGTGGTTTGATGGAGCTAACGGGGGAGATGGTTACTACGGAGGTGCAAATGAAGAACGACGTGTAGATAAACGAATTTATTACGACTGGCCCAATACCATCAAGATGGTAAGGGAACTTCAGCCTCAAGCAGTTATTTTTAGTGATGCAGGTCCAGATATTCGTTGGGTGGGAAATGAAAAAGGTTATGCAAATGAGACCACATGGTCTCCTATTTTTCGCGATAGTGTGTACGGGGGAATGCCCGATTTTCAACGCTTTGCTGCAGGTCAAGAAAATGGAACACATTGGGTTCCAACAGAAACCGATGTATCCATACGTCCAGGTTGGTATTATCATCCTGAACAAGATGATCAAGTAAAGTCGTTGTCCAAGTTGGTTGATATTTATTACAACTCTGTAGGTCTTAACAGTTCACTCTTATTGAATTTACCAGTAGATACGAGAGGATTGGTGCACGAAAATGAAGTTGCCAATTTGAACGCTTTAGCCTCCTTTTTAAAAGAAACCTTCTCAACCAATTATCTTTTAAGTCAAAGAGTGAAAACATCCTCGGAGGTAAACAACTTTTCAAAAAAACATTTAGTTGATGAAGATTTAAGCACCTATTGGGCGGCAACATCTGAAGATCTACAACCCACTCTCACCGTTACCCTAGCTGACCCCATAAAAGCCAATACGTTTATGATACAAGAATACATTCCCTTAGGTCAGCGAATTAAAGCCTTTCATTTTGAGATTATGACTGCAGGGAAATGGCAGAAAATTTATGAAGGATCTACCATTGGAAATAAACGTTTGATTCGCTTTGAAACCCAAACCGTAGAAGCAATTCGATTTACAGTAACCGATACCAAAGCCCAAGTAGTAATTAATAATTTAGGACTATTTAAAGCTCCTGAAATTAACGAATAAAGAAAGTCCTCGAGATGAACTATTTAAGAAAAATCAAAAGAGTAATTTTAATTTCTTGTGAGACATGCTTGAGAAATAAAGTCCTTGAAAACTTTAAACGGACGAAACATGTACGTTCATTTTTGCTTTTACTCCCATTTATAGCAATAAGCTGTCAAACCGCAAAAGAAAATTCTCCAATGCCAAATATTGTTATGTTTTTTGTTGACGATATGGGTTGGCAAGATACTTCGGTACCATTTTGGGATCAGTCGACGGACTTTAATAGGATATATCAGACTCCCAATATGGAGCGGTTGGCTCAAAAGGGAGTGAAATTTACCAATGCCTATGCTACTCCTGTTTGTTCTCCCACACGTGTGAGTTTGATGACAGGAATGAACGCGGCTCGTCATCGGGTAACGAACTGGACCTTACAACCCGATAAGCTACAACCTATGGAGTTGAACCATCCCACTTTAGATTTTCCTGATTGGAATTACAACGGAATTGGTCTAGATGCAGCTACTCCAAATGCAGCCCATGCCAAACCTCTTCCCCAGCTGTTATCAGAAAAGGGATATTATACCATTCACGCTGGGAAAGCTCATTTTGGAGCGATTGGTTACCCCTCTTCAAATCCGTTAAATTTGGGATTTCAAGTCAATATTGCGGGTCATGCTGCAGGAGCTCCTGAAAGCTATTTGGGACGTGAAAACTTTGGAAATGGTAAAAAAGGTAAAGAAGTTTGGGCGGTTCCAGGTTTGGAAAAATATCATGGTCAAGATCTCTTTTTGACCGAAGTACTATCAAAAGAAGTACGTATTGCAATGAATGAACCCGTAGCGAACAAGCAGCCTTTTTTCTTGTATTTCGCTTTATACGGTATTCATACTCCTTTGATGGCGAACGATCGTTACATAGAAGCCTATCGAAACAAAGGTATGGAAGAACCCGAAGCCCGTTATGCCTCTATGATTGAAAGCATGGACGCAGCTCTAGGAGAGGTGATGGAGTATTTGGAGGCCCAACAGCTTGAAGACAATACAATTATTTTATTTATGTCTGACAACGGGGGCTTGAGTGCAGTAGCTAGAGGGGGTGAAAAACACACACACAACCTCCCTCTTAAAAGCGGTAAAGGTTCAATATATGAAGGGGGAATTCGAGTGCCTATGTTGGCGTATTGGCCTGGAAAAACTTTTCCTGCTACTGTAAATAGTACTCCTTTGATTATTGAAGACTTTTTCCCTTCAATCTTGGAAATGGCAAATGTAGATTCTGGAGAAATTCCTCAAACCCTTGACGGAACAAGTTTTGTACCTCTATTAAAAAATAATTCTCTTAAAAGTGAAGAACGGCCTCTGTATTGGCATTACCCCAATGCATGGGGTCCTTCTGGGCCAGGAATAGGTAGTTATAGCGCCATACGTGAGGGGCCTTGGAAGCTGATTTATTTTCATGAAAACCAAAACTTAGAATTGTATCATTTACCCTCAGATATTGGAGAACAAAAGAATTTAGTTAAAAAAAATACAGAAGAAACCTTGAGGTTGGCAAAAACACTTACAGCACATTTGATTAAAGTGGAAGCTCAAATGCCAAAACTAAAAGAGACCGGTCAACAGGTTCCTTGGCCCTTAGATGTTCTAAATAAATCCTTATGAGTCAAAAAATTCCCTTTATAACCCCACTGATCATTGCGCTGACACTCGGCCTTGCACCTTTTACTCCTGAGCCCCACCTGTTGGGAAAAATCCGATGGATTGCAGGTGGAGGCACAGGTATGGGTAGCATGGATTATTTTGATCTTTTGTTGCACGGTGCACCTTGGGTTTGGTTATTGATTAGTTTGTTTAAATGGGGTTTGGTTTTGATAAAAAAAGAGTAACTTTAAATAACTAAAAAAACAAATTATGGCTACTTATGAATGTGCTTCTTGTGGAATGGCAGTAAACGCCAGTTGTGCTAAATGCGACCAACCTTTAGAAAATGACCACCTCACATTAGATGACGGAAATGTGGTTCAAATTTCAATTTGTAGAAGTTGCGAAGGAAAAATCAAGTCCCCACAGTGCTGTGGTGCTGACATGAGTTGCTCAGTTTAAGCGAACTTGATCTAGATTTAAAAGGGATTTGATATAATCCAAAAGAATACGATCTACCACTTCATAATTTTTTTGTTCTAGCTCTACAGCAATGACTTTTGGATCTAAGATCCATTTTTGAATTTCCTTTTTATGCTTGACAGAAAACTTTTTGATCACTTTTCCTCCCATTTCCCGAATCATTTCAGCATTATACGCTTGTTCAATTTGGGAGGCAATAGGGGTCGTTAAAATGGGTTTTTTTAAATACATAGCCTCTGATAAAGTAGAAAATCCTGCAGATGTTACCACACCCCTACAACTTGCTATATTTTTTAAAAATGTAGTTTCGTTTATTGGTTCCCATTGAATGTTATTTTCTAATTCAGACTTTTCAATTTCTGGTGAAAAAACAACCCAATTAGAGTTAGGGAAAGTGATTAAAACGTTTTTGATTTCTTCTATGCCATAACTGGGAAGATAGACTAAAAAATATCCCATGTCGCTCACTTTTACTTTTCTTATTTTTTTTCGGATGATAGGAAGGAAAATATTGTCGTCAAATTTCTTGAAATGTAAACCATAACCATAAGTAGCAGGTGCAAAATAGCGAAGCATTTTTAGGGTTGTTTGAAACCGCTTTTTTAATTTGGGACCCTTATCAGAGAATAAAGAGTATTGATTGCTTAAGGCGACACATTTTTTGTTTTTCAAATAACACGACCAGGCAGTTACTGGTTCAAAATCATTTAAAATTAAATCGTAAGAATCTAAAGGACAGTGGAAGATGTCAATGAAAAGTTTAAAAAAATTATTTTTAAAAAGTGTTTTCAGCCAGTGAATCTCCCCTTTTTTGGTGTAAAAAAAAGTGAGTCCTCGATAGTGATGCTTTATCGGATGGTTTAGAGAGATTTTATTAGTTTTAGGGCCACTTAAAATCACATCCACTTCTGCCCTTTTGTTTAGAATGGAGATGACTTCTTTTGCACGCGTCAGATGACCGTTTCCAGTTGTTTGAATACCGTAAAGAATTTTCATCAGTTTTCCATTATTTTAAACTCATTCATCATTTCTTGAAACAGTTCCTTGGGCGATAAATCTGTATTGTCCTGGGATGATTCTTCTTCTTCTTCTTTAAAATTTAGATCGTGTTGGTAGATCTTCCATTTTTTGTTGTGGTATTCAAGGGCGGTAAGATTTTCTATCCAATCTCCAGAGTTGAGATAAATGATATTTTTATTTTTAAAAGTGTATTTTTTTATTGCAGGTTGATGAATATGACCACACACCACATAATTATAGTTTCTCTCACTGGCTATTCCTACAATAATTTCTTCGAACTTATTGATAAATTTTATAGCTCCTTTTACATTGTTTTTGACCTTCTTTGATAGAGAATATCGTGGACGGCCTAATTTTGATAACACAAAATTCAATGCGTTATTAATAACAATCAGAGCATCATAACCAATAGCGCCAAGCCGGGCTAACCATTTCGAATATTGCATGGTAATATCGAAAACATCCCCATGAAAAAACCATGCTTTTTTACCATCCAAATCAAGTACTTTTTTATTGAGAATTTTAAAATTATTAATTTGAAAACCCGCAAATTTTCGAAACATTTCATCGTGGTTCCCAGTCAAATAATAAATTTCTTTTCCTTGTTGTATTTGAGTAAGTATGTATTTAACCACTTTCATATGTGACTTTGGCCAGTAGCGTTTATTAAACTGCCAAATATCAATGATGTCTCCATTGAGGATGATTCTTTTGGGGTCTACGGATCTTAGATATTTGAGAAGCGGCTTTGCTTGACATCCATATGTACCCAAATGAATATCTGAAAGCACTAAAAGGTCTACTTTGCGAGTTTTATCCAATTTGTTTTTACGCAAATTTAGACCTTAAACTTTTGATTTTAATTAAGTTAATGGCAACGAATTGTTTTAGAATTGTTACCAATTTTATATTTAGAACAAACTGTAAAACGGGATAACTTTCAACCCATCAGCGATTGGACTTTCATTGCCAATCCCATGTCTCCGCTAATTTTGATTTGTCCGCCCATAACTGCCATCATCGGATTGATGTCACCATCTCGAAGTTTTTCCAATACTTCTGCAGTAAGACTGATGGTGCAATCTGCTTCTGAATCGGAAGCGTTTACTGTATTTGTATCTCCAGTTCCGTCAATTAAAATACCCATGCCGTCTACTTCAAACTTCAACGTACCTCCTATAGGTTCTGCAGTTGAGGCTCTTTTTTCAAACTGCGAGATAATATTTTCTAAACTCATTTTTAAAGGTTTTATTCAAAAGTAGAAATAAAAAATGACACGGTGTCATTTTTTTAACTAGTTTAGTAAGATAAATAAAATTAGGATGAAGTATCGACTTAAAAAAGTAGCTGTTCTCGGTTCTGGATTAATGGGATCGGGCATTGCTTGTCATTTAGCAAATGTGGGCATGGAAGTGTTACTGTTGGACATTGTTCCTGCAGGCGCTGATAAAGATCAAGTTTCAAGAAATCATTTGGCAGACACAGCTCTACAAACAGCTATTAAATCCAAACCCGCTCCATTATATCACAAATCGTTTGCCTCTCGAATAAAGGCAGGAAATTTTGAAGATGATTTTAAAAAAATAAGCGAAGTAGATTGGATCATTGAGGTGGTTGTGGAGCGACTGGATATCAAAAAACAGATTCTTGAAAAAGTGGATCAGTTTCGTAAGAAAGGCAGTTTGGTAAGCTCCAATACTTCGAGTATTCCCATTCAGCTCTTAGCAGAAGACCGTTCAGAGGATTTTAAAAAGCATTTTTGCGGCACACACTTTTTTAATCCTGCGCGCTACTTGCGATTACTTGAGGTGATCCCGACCGCGGAAACTGCTGCGGAGCTTACGGAATTTTTTATGGAGTTTGGCAAAATCACTCTTGGAAAACAAACCGTTTTGTGTAAAGATACCCCTGCCTTTATAGGAAACCGTATTGGAGTCATGTCAGGAACAGAAATCACCCTTTTGACTGAAAAATATAATTTTAAAATCGAAGAGGTAGATGCCATGACCGGCTCATTGATAGGAAGACCTAACACAGCAAGTTTCCGACTTCAAGATTTGGTTGGTTTGGATACAGGCGATAATGTTAGCCGTTTTGTAATGAACAACGTAGAAGGCGATGCCTATATCGATGCGTTAAAAAATCGCCCCGAACCTAAATTCATGCGGTTTCTTTTAGACAACAAATTTCTTGGCAATAAAACGGGAAAAGGTTTTTATGAAAAAACCAAAGAAAAAGATGCGGAGGGTAAAACCAAAATTAATGCATTGAACTTAGAAACTTTGACCTATGAACCTGCTATTCGTCCTAAAATAGAATTGGTCAAAACTGCAAAAGGCATGAGCCTGATGGACAAACGGATGCAATATCTGGTTGAAGGGGACTCCAAGGAACACCACTTTTTTAAAGACTATTTTGGAGCTTTGCTTGGGTATGCTGCAGCACGGGTTCCTGAAATTTCGGACCAGTACTTTCCTATAGACGATGCCATGCGTACAGGTTATGTGTGGGATTTTGGTCCTTTTGAATATTGGGATTTGATAGGATTAGAGCGTGGAATCGAATTAATAAAAGCACAAAAGGGTCAAATTCCTCAATGGGTTGCAGATCTTCAAGCTGCTGGGGGGACATCTTTTTACAAATTTGAAAACGGGCACAAAAAATATTTCAATATTCAAACTAAAAAATACGAACCTCTTCTTGGTACAGAATCCCTAATTATCTTAGACACCTATCGAGAGCAAACTCCAGTCCTTAAAAACAGCGAATGTACAGTTCATGATATAGGGGAGGGAGTTCTTTGTTTAGAGTTTACAAGCAAAAGCAACTCTATTGGGGAAGGCATAGGAAAGGGACTCCATGAAATTATAGAACTTGCAGAGCAAGGTGATTGGAAGGGTCTAGTGATTGGAAACAACGCCAAACAGTTTTCCGTTGGAGCCAATTTGATGAATATTGGAATGTTTGCTATGCAAAAGCAGTTTGATGTTTTGGAACGTTTTGTGGACGATTTTCAGCAGATCAATATGAAAATCAGAACTTCTAAAATTCCTGTAGTGGTAGCCACTCAAGGATATGTTTTTGGAGGGGGGTGCGAAATTTCCATGCACTGTGATGCGGGAATTTACGCCGCAGAGTCATATATTGGTTTGGTGGAAGTGGGCGTTGGTTTATTGCCCGGAGGAGGAGGAACTAAGGAATTTGCCTTGCGCGCCTCGGACGATTTCTTTGAAGGAGACGTACAAAACCCTACATTAATTAATTATTTCAAGTCCATTGCTACTGCTTCAGTTTCTACTTCGGCATATGAAGCCTACGATCTGGGATATCTAAAAAAAGATCGAGATTTTGTGTGTGTCAATACCCCTATGAATATTGGTAGGGCAAAAGATAAAGTTTTAGAATTGGCTAAAAACTATATGCCTCCAAGCAGCAGAACAGACATTCAGGTTTTGGGAAGAGGGGGCATGAGTGTGTTGTATTCCGCTATAAATGAATTTCGTTTGGGTGAGTATATGTCTGACTATGATGTAGAAATTGCTCGAAAAATTGCCTATGTCATTTGTGGAGGAGATTTAACCGCTCCCCAAAAAGTAAGTGAACAGTATTTATTAGACATCGAACGTGAAGGTTTTATGAGTTTGTTGGGCAATCAGAAAACACTCGATCGAATCCAATATTTGTTAATGAACAACAAACCTTTAAGAAACTAAACGATGGAAGCATATATCATTCAAGGCTATAGATCAGCCGTAGGAAAAGCAAAAAAAGGAGGATTTAAAAATTACCGTTCTGACGATCTAGCCGTCCAAGTCATCCAGCATTTGATGAAAGCAGTTCCACAAATCGACCCAAAGCAGGTGGACGATGTGATTGTGGGTTGTGCCAACCCCGAAGGAGAACAAGGACTTCAGGTAGGACGATTGATTTCTGCAAGAGCACTGGGTAAAGAAGTTGCTGGAATAACGATCAATCGTTATTGTGCTTCTGGACTGGAAGCCATTGCACAGGCAGTGGGAAAAATCAAAGCAGGCTTTGGACATATTTATGTAGCAGGAGGTGTGGAAAGTATGAGTATGCTTCCCATGACAGGATACAAACTGGCACCCAGTTATAAAGCCAACCTGGAAAACATCAATTATCATGTCAGTATGGGACATACGGCAGAGGCCGTAGCAGGGAAATATGGGATTGGCCGTGAGGCTGCCGACCAATTTTCTTATGAATCCCACAAAAAAGCTGCTGAAGCCATAGATTCAGGGGCGTTTAAAGAACAAATTGTTCCTGTTTCAGTAGAAGAGGTATTTGTTGTTGATGGTAAACGAAAAACCAAAACCCACAAGGTTGCTACCGATGAAGGCGTGCGAAGAGATACCACTGTTGAAGGACTTTCAAAACTCAGAGCAGTTTTTAAAAAAGGAGGTGTGGTAACTGCTGGGAACGCTTCTCAGACTTCAGATGGTGCTGCTTTTACTTTGGTAGTAAGTGAAGCGTTGGTAAAGGAATTGAAATTGGAACCTATTGCTCGTTTGGCGGCGTGTGCCGTAGGCGGGGTAGATCCTTTATATATGGGAATTGGCCCATGCGTGGCCATACCCAAAGCGTTGAAACAGGCGGGATTAAAACTGAATGATATAGAGCAAACAGAGCTCAACGAGGCTTTTGCTGTTCAGGCTTTGGCTGTAATTCAAGAAACAGGGCTTAATCCAGAAACCGTCAATGTCAATGGAGGGGCTATTGCACTAGGGCATCCTCTGGGGTGTACCGGAGCCAAATTGTCAATTCAGTTATTAAACGAAATGAAAAAACGAAATCAGCACTACGGTATGGTCACTGCCTGCGTAGGGGGAGGTCAAGGAATTGCTGGGATTTTTGAGCGGTTATAGTGTGGATGAAACAATTAAAGTTTTGGGAAAACGCGCTACTCAGAAGGAACAGGTGCGCAAACGACTTTTACAAGAAGGCTTAATCTTATTTTCAACCTTAGGATTAGAAAAAACAACTGTTGCTGATATTGTATTAAAAAGTGAGGTTGCCCGAGGTACGTTTTACAATTACTTTCCCGATACGCAGTCTCTTTTTGATGCGCTAATTGAAGAACTCAACCTTAGTGTTAAAAGTGCCATCCAGCAAACCCGAAAAGAGAGTGACAATGTATATGACTATTTGTACGGTACTTTTAAAAGTTACTTTGACCTCATTGGAACCCCAGAAATGATTCATTTCCATATTTTAAATCAAGCACATATTCGTCAGAGCTCTTACCAGAGCGATATTATAAAAACCATTGTAAAGAATTTAAATCGGGATTTAAAATCAGATCTAAAAATCAAATCATTTACTGAAAAATACGAGTTTCTATTACTCAGCTTTATGCTGGTGGGGGCACCACCAGAACTTTTTTTAGCCACACACACTTCAGATATCAATTTTAGTAGCGACCAATTAGCCACTTTTTTAGCCAAACTTTTCCACAAAGTACTGATGGAGTGATTCACTCCCTAGAATCTTCCCAGATGAGTTTTTCATTGGTGCGTTCTATAAAGAAATTAGCACATTTCCCATTTCCTTGCCCTGTGATTCCTCCATCGGGGAGGCAGAGTAAAGTACAGTTTTCATCATACAATTCACTGGGAATATCGCAGCAACGTTGCGGAAAAAAATATACTGTTTGGTTTTGATAGGTATAGCTGTAAATTTTTGCAGGTGGATTCCAAACCGCTTCTTTTTCAAGGGTTTTAATTTTTTGTTCGATACAGTTGGGAATACTTTCTGACTCTTCTTTGCTACAATGCAAAAAAAGCAAAATGAAAATAAAGGGAACCCATGCACACTTGAATTCCATTTGTCTTATACTTTTTTAACGACATAGGTCACAATGCCCCAGATGATAAGTTCGTCCCCTTCGCTCACCTTTATAGGTTGATAATTTTTATTTTCGGGCATCAAATAAATACAATCTAATTCTACTTTGAGCCTTTTAACGGTAAACTCACCATCGAGAAAACAGACGGCTATCTTATTATTTTGAGGTTCTAAACTCCGGTCGATAACCAATAGATCACCGTCGTCCAGTCCCGCTCCTTGCATGGATTCTCCAGAGACTCGTGCGTAAAAAGTAGCTTCTTCATTTCGGACTACTTCTTGGTCTATACTGATGCGCAATTCTTTAAAATCATCGGCAGGTGAGGGAAACCCTGCCGAGATACCTTCTTGTACTAGGTGTAATTGCTTGCGAGTTTCTTGATTGGGGTGAAAAAAAATGAGCTTTTGATCTTCCATTGGGCCTATTTTACGATAATTACTTCTTTGAGTTCTGTGGTAAAGCGTTTGGAAAGGTGTTCCTGTTTCATTTTCCAAGTGCGGTTTAAGTCCTGATTTGCCAGTTTAATCTGATAAGGACCAAAGCGTTTGTGGATTTGATCCAAACTTTGCATCAGAGCCACATGCTTTGTGTTGTTGTTGTCAAAAAGACTCAACTGACGTTTTACCGTAGGGACTAATCCCATAATCATGACTCCCGCTTTTTTGTAGGCAATCCCTTCTTTAAAAATTTTCTGTAGCCCTAAAACGGCGTACTTACTGAGGGTAATGCTGGAGTTCGTCGCATAGGGTAAGGGTAGTACACAGCTGTTTCGGTAGGGCAGACTTCCTTTTTTGTGAGGATCGCTGCGAACAAAAACCAAAAGTGCGTTGCAACTGCTTTGTTGCTTCCGCATTTTTTCCGCACAGCTACTGGCAAAGGTGGATATGCGCTCTTCCAAATCTGAAAATGTGTTGAGGGTACCTTCAAAACTACGCGTGGTAGCAATGCCTTTTTTTGGAGGTTGAATTTCCTCTATTTGAATAAAGGGTAGGCCTTGTAAATCTTTTTTCAAGCGAAGTCCTAGGACGCTCATATGCTTTCGAATCCATTCATCAGGGAGTAAGGTAAATTGCCAGGCATTTTCAACACCTATGTTCTCAAGACGCTGGCGATGTTGCCGCCCCACGCCCCACACATCTCCAATAGGAGTCCATTTTAGGGCTTTAATACGCTTGTCTTCCGTGTCAATACAATATACGCCTCCTGTCCTGGAACTAAATTTTTTGGCAATCTTATTGGCGATTTTTGCTAAAGCTTTACTAGGTGCCATTCCTACTGAAACAGGAATACCTGTCCACTGACGCACCTGTTTGCGCATTTTTTTTCCCTCTTCCTCCAAGTCAAAGAGGTCAAAGCCTTTGAAATATAAAAAGGCTTCATCGATACTGTAAATTTCAATATTGGGTGTGTATTGTTTTAGGAGGGACATCACCCGGCGGCTCATATCCCCATAAAGGGGATAGTTGGAGGAAAAGACTTTAATCCCTTGACGTTTGAACTGGTCTCGATATTGAAAAGCGGGAGCACCCATCGGAATTCCCAAGGTTTTGGCTTCGTTACTGCGCGCGATCACACAACCGTCGTTGTTGGAAAGAATCACGATAGGTTTCCCTTCCCATTGCGGTTGAAAAACACGCTCACAAGACGCGTAAAAATTGTTACAATCTACCAGTGCAAACATGGGGAGAAGGTATTAAAATGTTCTCTTTTAAAAAGCTGCTTTTTCAAAAAAGTTGTCCACGATTTCATTTTCTTTCTAAAAATTAAATTCGTCTAACAAAAGGCACTATTTTTCGACAATTTGCAAGACACTTAAGGCAAAAGTTGTAATTTTGAAGTTGAGATTTTTGTACTGATTTGACTACATGGATAATTATTCGTTTCTAAATGCCGCCCATACAGGCTATTTTGCTGAACTATACGATCAATATTTACAGCATCCAGACAATGTAGAGCCCAGTTGGAGGGCTTTTTTTCAAGGTTTTGATTTCGGTTTGGAAAGCAACGGAGTGACCGAGGCAGTAACTGTTATAGCGTCGCCAGAAACAGAAGTTCCAGAACAGTTGCAAAAAGAATTTCGCGTGGTAAAATTAATTGACGCTTACCGATCTAGGGGACATCTATTTACCAAAACGAACCCTGTTCGTGAGCGAAGAAAGTACTCTCCGACATTAGATATAGAAAACTTTGGTTTAAGCCAAGCCGATTTAGCCACGGTTTTCAATGCAGGAGAAATTATGGGAATAGGACCTAGTTCGCTGCAGGTGATAATTGAACATTTAAAACGTATTTATTGTGATTCTATAGGAATCGAGTATATGTATATTCGAAATCCAGAAAAGGTAAATTGGATTCAAAAGCGATTAAATGTCAATGACAACCACCCCCATTTTTCAGAAACACAGAAAAAACACATTCTTAAAAAGCTCAATCAAGCGGTAAGCTTTGAAAGCTTTTTACATACCAAATACGTTGGCCAAAAACGCTTTTCACTAGAAGGAGGAGAATCCTTGATCCCAGCTTTAGATGCGGTAATTGAATCTGCTGCAAATCAGGGAGTCGAAGAGTTTGTTATGGGTATGGCACACAGAGGACGTTTAAACACCTTGGCCAATATCTTCGGAAAGTCCACGCAAGATATCTTTAATGAGTTTGATGGGAAAGACTATGAAGAAGTGGTTTTTGACGGCGACGTAAAATACCATTTGGGTTGGACCTCGCAACGTGTTACCGATACAGGGAAACAAATCAATATGAACATCGCTCCAAACCCTTCGCATTTGGAAACTGTTGGAGCGGTTGTTGAAGGGATCACCCGTGCCAAATTAGAAAATAAATTTAAGGGAAATACCAATAAGGTGCTTCCAATCATTGTACACGGCGATGCGGCCATTGCAGGACAGGGACTTCCCTACGAAATTGTACAAATGGCTAAATTAAAAGGGTATTCCACAGGAGGAACCATTCATATTGTAGTCAACAATCAAATTGGATTTACTACCAATTACCTAGACGCACGCTCCAGCACCTATTGTACGGACGTGGCAAAAGTGACTCTGTCCCCAGTATTACATGTCAATGCAGACGATGCTGAAGCGGTAGTACACGCCACTTTGTTTGCTTTGGATTTTCGTATGCGTTTCGGTCAGGACGTTTTTATAGACCTTTTAGGGTATCGAAAGTATGGACATAACGAGGGAGATGAACCACGTTTTACACAACCGAAGCTGTACAAAGCTATTGCGAAACACAGCAATCCTCGAGACATTTATGCGCAAGATCTCAAAACAGCAGGATTGATTGACGACCAGTATGTCAAAGTATTAGAGGAAGAATACAAATCCAGTCTTGAGGATAGTTTAGAAGGCTCAAGGAAATTAGAAAATACTGTCATTACTCCTTTCATGCAGGATGAGTGGAAGTCGCTCAAGCGGGTTGACGAAACGGTAATGTTACAACCAGTCAAAACTGCGGTATCGAAAGCCTTATTGGACCTTACCGCAAAAGGAATTACAGAGTTACCTGAAAGTGATAATTTTCTTCGCAAAATAGAACGTCTTATTGCGGATCGTAAAGCCATGTATTACGATCGAGATCGACTGGACTGGGCTATGGGTGAACTACTAGCCTACGGTACACTTTTGCAAGAAGGGTATAATGTGAGACTTTCAGGACAAGATGTAGAACGGGGTACTTTTTCTCATCGGCATGCTGTGATTAAATCAGTTAATTCTGAAAATGAAATCATCTTACTCAATACTTTAAACCCAGCAAAACAAGGGCACTTCAGTGTATACAACTCACTATTGTCTGAATACGGTGTTCTGGGCTTTGACTACGGATATGCCATGGCAAGTCCCAATACCCTTACACTATGGGAAGCCCAATTTGGAGATTTTTCTAATGGGGCACAAATTATGTTGGACCAATATCTTTCTTCAGCAGAGGACAAATGGAAAATCCAAAACGGAATTGTTTTACTACTCCCACATGGTTACGAAGGTCAGGGAGCAGAACATTCTTCTGCACGGATGGAACGTTATTTACAACTCTGTGCGAAAGACAATATGTTTGTTGCAAACTGTACAACACCTGCCAATATGTTCCATTTGCTTCGTAGGCAAATGAAAACGAATTATCGCAAGCCATTAATTGTATTTACACCTAAAAGCTTGTTGCGACATCCTTTGGCAGTTTCTTCAAAATCAGAATTTATAAAGGGAGGTTTTCAACCCCTCATTGATGATGCCCAAGTGGATGTGAAAAGTACAAAGACAATCGTTTTTTGTACAGGAAAATTTTATTACGATCTAGTTAAAGCACGAGAAGAAAAAAATAGAATGGACGTTGCCTTGATCCGACTTGAACAGTTATTTCCGTTGCCTGTTAAAGAGATTGAGTCTGTAATAGAATCATACCCCAACGCAACCGATATCGTATGGGCACAGGAAGAGCCCAGAAATATGGGGGCTTGGAGCTTTTTATTATTGCATTTGCCAAAAGTTGTGCGGTTTAGACCAGCCACCAGAAGGTATTATGGAGCTCCTGCAGCGGGAAGCGCATTGCGATTCCAAAGACGCCACCAACAGGTTATTGAGTATGTTTTTGATCCAAAGCAAGACAATTTTAAATAAAAACCAAAAAACAGAACATGATTTTAGAAATGAAAGTTCCCTCGCCGGGAGAATCCATTACCGAAGTTGAAATTGCCCAATGGTTGGTTGCCGACGGGGATTATGTGGAAAAAGATCAAGCGATAGCAGAAGTAGATTCTGATAAAGCTACTCTTGAACTTCCTGCTGAGGTTAGTGGTACAATCACCCTAAAAGCAGAAGAAGGTGATGCGGTAGCTGTTGGAGCAGTGGTTTGTTTGATTGATACTGAAGGGAAGGGCACCGCTTCTGCCCAAGTAAAAGAGCAAACCTCCCCAGTTGATAAAGCTCCTGCGGTTTCATCCACACCTCAAGCTCCTAAAGTAGAAACTAGCTACGCAGCACAAACTCCTTCTCCAGCAGCACGAAAAATCATGGATGAAAAAGGAATTGACCCAAGCCAAGTAAAAGCTACAGGAAGAGGTGGACGGATTACTAAAAATGATGCGGTAAAAGCCACTCCTTCCATGGGAACACAACCAGAGTGGGGCAAACGCGGTCAAGAGCGGGGAAAACTTTCCATGTTGCGAAGACGTGTTGCGGAACGCCTGGTAGCAGCCAAAAATGAAACCGCTATGCTGACAACTTTTAACGAGGTGGATATGTCAGCGGTATTTAAAGTGCGTAATGAACACAAAGATGCCTTCTTGGAAAAGCACCAAGTGAAATTGGGCTTTATGAGCTTTTTTACCAAGGCGGTTGTCCGTGCATTACAGCTTTATCCCGATGTCAATTCTATGATGGATGGCGATTATAAGATAGCCTATAACTATTGTGATATTAGTGTAGCTGTTTCTGGACCTAAAGGTTTGATGGTTCCAGTGGTGCGAAATGCGGAACTTTTAACCTTTTCCGGAATCGAACAAGAAATTGGGCGTTTGGCAGTAAAAGCAAGAGATGGAAAAATTACGGTTGATGACATGACTGGAGGAACCTTCACCATTTCCAATGGAGGTGTTTTTGGATCGATGTTATCTACCCCGATCATCAATCCTCCACAGTCAGGAATCCTCGGAATGCATAACATCATTCAACGACCTGTAGCAGTAGATGGAAAAGTAGAAATCCGTCCAATGATGTATTTAGCATTATCGTATGATCATCGAATTATTGACGGACGTGAGTCCGTAGGTTTTCTAGTTGCTATTAAGGAAGCACTTGAAGATCCTATTACACTTTTGATGGATGGGAATCCCCAAAAGGCGTTTGAATTATAGCAATAACTTCCGCTGTGCGTAGTCAATCACAGCCTTGTTTTTTTTTAAAAAATCAGCCCCTAGGATTCCGTCAATTTTGAGGGCACCTTGGCTGATCAGAGAAGTGTTTACATGATTGAGATCGAGTAAGACGAAACCCTGCTTTCCTTTAAAACTTCTTCCAAGCTGAATTTTAGATGGTCTAGTCATTACGGCTTGCATCTTTCCTTCGCTGGCTCCCGCTGCGTCAAAAGGATCACCTTTAACTCGCAATTCAAAATGATCTTGAAGTGCATTGTGAATACAACTGTTGGAAGCTCCTGTATCGACTAATAATACTGCAGATTTTCCGTTAATTTGAGCATTGCACAAAAGGTGTTTGGTTTTGGAAATTCGAAGTCGAATAGAGGGTCGAGAGTTCATCTACGTATAAAAGTAAGTCTTCCAATTGAAAAATAGAATGGTTTTGGTACATTAAGTAACTTTGTCACTGAAATTTTTGAAAATGGAACTCATTGATACCCATACACACCTTTATGTAGAGGCATTTGACTTGGACCGAGCAGAGATGATGGAACGTGCAACAGCAGCGGGAGTCACCCACTTTTTTGTTCCTGCGATAGACAGTACCTATACAGAGCGTATGTATGCTTTAGAAAAAAGCTATCCTGAGGTGGTACACCTGATGGCAGGAGTACATCCCTGTCACGTAAAACAAGATGTTGAAGAAGAGCTGAACAAGGTCGCCGCTCAGTTGAAGCAACGCTCTTTTTGTGCTATTGGAGAAATTGGAATAGACTTATATTGGGACCAAACGTACTTAAAGCAACAGCAAGAGGCTTTTTCTAAACAGATCGAATGGGCAAAACAATACCATTTACCTATAGTGATTCATTGTAGAGAAGCCTTTGATGAGGTATTTGAAATATTAGAGACCCATCGATCAGAAACACTTTTTGGAATATTTCATTGTTTTACGGGAAATTTGAACCAAGCCAAACGTGCGATTGATTTAAATTTTAAGTTGGGAATTGGTGGAGTTGTCACTTTTAAAAATGGGAAAATAGATCAGTTTTTACACGAATTGCCTTTGGAGGCTATTGTATTAGAGACAGATGCTCCTTATCTGGCACCCAACCCTTACCGAGGAAAACGAAATGAGAGTTCTTATATACCTTTGATTTTAAATAAAGTAGCCGAGTGTTATGGGCAATCAGAGTTTGAAATAGCCACCATTACAACGCAGAACGCTAGAACACTTTTTAATTTTTAAGAAATTAAATTCTTAAATCTTTTTAAAAAAAGATTTTTTTTCCCTTTATTTGATTCATTGATTTAGAGAGGTGGCCGAGTGGTCGAAGGCGCACGCCTGGAAAGTGTGTATTCCAATTGCATTGGAATCGAGGGTTCGAATCCCTTCCTCTCTGCAAAAATTAATATCGTATATATTTTTTTTTATCTTTAACAGCAATTAATCAAAAAAGAACAAACATTAATTAAAATGAGAAAACTATTTATTGCCCTTACTTTTTTAGGTTTTATGGCTACCGCGAACGTAGCTTTTGCAACACCTAATACAGCTACTACAGTAGCATCATCTATCGTTCAAGATGAAGAAGCTCCAGCACAATCAGCTTCATTCACCCAAGAATTAAAAAAACGTTTTATTGAAGGAGGCCCTGGATTTATGGGAATCGTATTGATTTGTCTTATTTTAGGTCTTGCGATCGCCATCGAACGAATTATCTTTTTAAACTTAGCCACTACCAATACCAAAAAACTGACTGAAGGAGTTGAAGAAGCACTTTCGTCTGGTGGGGTAGATGCAGCTAAAGAATATTGTAGAAATACAAAAGGACCTGTAGCCTCAATCTTCTATCAAGGTTTAGACCGAATGGATGAAGGTGTTGAAAGCGCAGAGAAAGCTGTTGTAGCCTATGGAGGAGTACAAATGGGACAATTAGAGAAAAACGTCTCTTGGATTTCCTTGTTTATTGCACTTGCACCCATGCTTGGGTTCATGGGAACGGTAATCGGGATGATTCAGGCATTTGATAAAATTGAAGCAGCAGGAGATATGCAGCCTTCACTTGTAGCGGGGGGTATTAAAGTAGCACTCCTAACTACCGTATTTGGTTTGATCGTTGCGATCATTCTCCAAATATTTTACAATTACATCGTTGCAAAAATTGATAGTATTGTAAACGACATGGAAGACGCTTCAATCACCTTGATCGACATCCTTGTTGCACAAAAGAAATAATTAACCCTTTAACAGCAATTCACATGAATCTTCAAACAATTGTAAAAATAATTAGTGCTGTTTTTGGTTTGCTAGGCGTCGTATTCTTATTCAGAATTATTGGAGTAGGAGACGAAGAAATTAAAATGGCGGCGAGTGCTGGTGATTTTGGAACAGTGTCTCCACTTGTTTCTTTATCCATTGCGATACTTGCCATTACGGTTCTTGTAACCATAGTTTTTTCTTTGTTAAATCTAGCTTCTAGCTCTCAGAAATTAAAAAAATCAATAGTCTTTATCGGATGTTTTCTAGTGGTGGTTGGTATCGCTTATGCGGCATCTACTGGTGTTGAAACACCTTTAAAAGATGGTGAAGTTTTATCCGCTGCAGGTTCGCGTTGGGTAGGAACAGGTTTAAGAATGTTTTACATTTTAGCTGCATTAGCTATCCTGTCTATGGTTCTTTCTGGAGCGAAGAAACTACTTAAACGATAAGTTATGGCAAAAAGATCAGCACCAGAGGTAAATGCAGGTTCCATGGCGGATATCGCTTTCCTACTACTCATTTTCTTCTTGGTTACGACAACGATTGAAACCGATAGCGGATTGAATCGTAAGTTACCTCCAATGGAAGATCAAGTTGACCCACCCATCATTAGAGAGAAAAATATCTTTACTGTATTGGTTAGTAAAAACGATCAACTATTAGTAGAAGAAGAACTTGCTGATATAGCAGACTTACGGTCTTTAGCGATTGCTTTTCTAGACAATGGCGGTGGTGTAGGTGACGAAGCTTGTGATTATTGTCAAGGAGCACGTGACGAAGCCTCTTCTGATAATCCAGATAAGGCTATCATTTCATTAAAAAATGATCGTGAGACTTCCTATAAAGTTTATATTGCCGTTCAAAATGAATTGGTCGCAGCTTATAATGATTTGCGAAATCGTGAGTTTGAGCGTCTTTTTCCAAATTTGCAAATGAATTTTGTAGAAGCTCAGAAGCAATATGATGACCCTAGAACCAGTCCTGAGACTGCTGAAGAATTGAAACCAAAGCTGGATCAGGTGAAAGCCATGTATCCACAGAAGTTATCCGAAGCAGAATCGACTAAACTAAACTAAACTTAGAACCATGTCAAAATTTAAAAAGAAAAAAGGAGGCGATTTACCAGCGATTTCAACGGCTTCTTTACCCGATATTGTTTTTATGTTATTGTTCTTCTTTATGGTTGCCACAGTGATGCGTGACAGCACACTGATGGTTGTCAACAAGCTTCCTGCTGCAGATCAGGTTCAAAAATTGGACAAAAAAGATCGTGTAATGTACATCTATGCAGGAAAGCCCTCTACACGTTACCAGGATAAATACGGTACCAGTGCGAGAATACAGTTGAACGATAAGTTTGCTTCAGTAGATGAGGTTGGGGCATTTATTCTTGCAGAGCGTGCTTCGAAACGTCAAGAATTGCAAAATGTCTTGACTACAGCCTTGAAAGTAGATAGTGACACCAAGATGGGTCTTATTCAAGACATCAAACAGGAGTTACGTAAAGTAAGTGCATTAAAAATTAATTATACTACAAGGGTAGGAGATTACAAACAAAACTTGAATTGATTTTCAAATAGTTTTCTAATAAAAAGTGCCTCCTAGAGGCACTTTTTTTTTACTTTCATAGGGTATGAAAGACTTTGAAAAAAAGCACCTATTCACTTTACTTCTCAGGTCTCTGCTTGCAGGACTTTTGGTATTAACCAGCCTTCAAGCTCAAGAAACTGTAGCAGCCGACGATCGTGCGTTTTATCGAGAAGATCAGATTTATTTGGGGGCTTCTTTTATGATTCTGGAGAGTAATCAGGAGCGTTTCAAGCCCCAAGGATTATCCCGTCATTTTCAATGGGGAGTGGTTCGAGATATTCCTTTATCTGCGTCTGGCAGATTTGCAACGGGTATAGGATTGGGCATGGGTTTTGAAAGATATACGACAAATTTGATCCCTTTAGATGTCGGTTCATATTCCCTTCCTGAGTTAAATTCAACACCTGTTGATCCTTTTTTTATTTCTGTGCAGTCCCTTGAATTTCCTTTAACACTTCGATGGCGAGGTTCTTCGCCTACAGATTATGCATTTTGGAGAGTATATGGTGGTATTACTTTCCAATGGAATTATCGTATAAAAGCAAAGCAAAATTCTGAAGTTATTGCCCTTTCAGATGAACTCGATACTTTTGGTGCATCGGCAAACTTAAGTTTTGGATTTAATACGTGGAATTTTTACTTGGCCTATCGGTTAACTCCTTTTTTAAAGTCAGATGGAGTCAATGAACAGGCATTACCTATTGAATTGACACCTATTAAGGTTGGATTGATTTTTTACCTTCTCTAGTTTAGAGTTCTCTTCGCATTCGTGCCACAGGGATGTCTAGTTGTTCTCGATATTTGGCAATGGTCCTTCGTGCTACGATGAATCCTTTTTCTTTCATCATTTCTGAAAGGGTCTGATCGGTCAAAGGTTTTTTCTTACTTTCTTCAGCGATTAATTGTTCAAGAATTCTTTTAATTTCAATAGTTGATACATCTTCTCCTTCTTCATTCTTCATCCCTTCAGAAAAAAACGTTTTTAATAATTTTACGCCATATGGAGTGTCAATATATTTACTATTTGCAACTCGTGAGATAGTGGAAATATCCATTGCAACCTTTTCGGCTATATCTTTTAAGATCATGGGGCGAAGTCTACGCTCATCTCCTGTGAGAAAGTATTCTCGTTGGTGTTCTAAAATTGCATTGATAGTGAGTGTAAGGGTTTGGTGCCGTTGTTTGATGGCATCGATAAACCATTTTGCAGCATCCAATTTTTGCTTGATAAATTGAACAGCTTCTTGTTGAGATTTGGATTTTGAATGGGCTTCAGAATAGCCTGATAGCATCTCTTTATATGCATTGGAAACCCGTAATTGGGGTGCATTTCTTTGGTTTAGAGCTACGAGCAACTCCCCATCCTCTATCGTCAAAATAAAGTCAGGTACGATATGTGTGTTTTGATCGGTAGAAGAAAGAGCTCCACCGGGCTTGGGATTCAGTTTGCTAATCAAATCCATTGCGGTTTTTAACTCCTCTTTGCTTATTCCTATTCGATCCTGAAGTTTGGAATAATGTTTATGACTAAAGTGATCGAAATGATTTTTAATAATTTCTAGTGCATGATTTACTTCCGGACGATCTTTTTTCTTCTTTTCCAATTGGAGCTGAAGACATTCTTGAAGTGATCGGGCGCCTACTCCAGGAGGATCTAGAGATTGCACGGATCTTAAAATTTTTTCGATCTGTTTTTCTGTGACAAGGGTGTTTTGTGTAAAGGCTAAATCGTCGATTAATTCTTCCGTACTCCTTCTCAAATATCCACTTTCGTCAATACTGCCAATAATGAATTCGGCTACTTGAATTTCATCGTCTGAAAGAATTAGATTACCGATTTGCTGTGACAAATACTGATGAAAGCTGATTCCTCCAGATATAGGAATTGTTCGATCTTGGTCGTCACTATCGAAGTTATTCGTGTATAGTTTGTAGGAAGGTATTTCATCGTCACTCAGATACTGATCGATATCGATTTCATCTGTTTCAATTTTTTCATTATCCTCAAAAGAATTGTCTTGGTTTTCGTCGTTTGGTGGTTCGATACCATTTTCCAAAGCGGGGTTTTCCCCAATTTCAGATTCAATCTTTTGTTCCAATTCAAGCGTAGAGAGTTGGATCATCTTCATCAGTTGAATTTGCTGTGGAGATAACTTTTGAGAAAGCTTTATTTGGAGCTGTTGCTTGAGCATAGGGATTAAAATCGTCTAGATAAAGATATGCAATTTAGCGGTTACTTTTTAGAATGCTGCGTTTTGAGGAGTTCTTGGAAATGGGATCACATCGCGTATGTTATTCATACCTGTAGTAAATTGAACCAGTCGTTCAAATCCTAAACCAAACCCACTATGAGGAACGCTGCCAAAGCGGCGAAGGTCAAGATACCACCACAATTCTTCGGCATCGATGTTCATTTCTTGGATTCGTTTTTCCAAGACTTCGAGACGTTCTTCTCTTTGAGATCCCCCAACAATTTCTCCAATTCCCGGAAAGAGGATATCCATTGCCCTAACGGTTTTTTCGTCTTCATTTCTCCGCATGTAAAATGCCTTAATGTTAGCAGGATAGTCAAATAGGATGACAGGGCATTTGAAGTGTTTTTCAACTAAATAGCGTTCATGCTCGCTTTGAAGATCAACTCCCCATTCATTAATTAAGAATTGAAATTTTTTCTTTTTGTTAGGTTTTGAATTTCTCAAAATCTCATAAGCTTCTGTGTAGCTTACTCGTTTAAAATCATTTTCAATTACGAATTTTATTTTTTCGATTAGCCGCATTGGACTTCGTTCTGCCTGGGGTTTGCTTTGGTCTTCCTTTGCTAGACGTTCATCAAGAAATTCAAGATCTTCTGCACAATCTTTTAAAACCTCTTTAAGCACATAAGTGATGAATTTTTCTGCCAAATTCATATTGTCTGTCAGATCGTAAAAAGCCATTTCAGGCTCTATCATCCAAAACTCTGCAAGGTGTCGTGTAGTATTGGAGTTTTCAGCACGAAAGGTAGGGCCAAAAGTATATACTTCTCCAAGTCCTAATGCATAAGATTCTGCTTCCAATTGTCCCGAAACGGTAAGATTGGTTTCTTTACCAAAAAAGTCCTTTTTATAGTCAGGATTACCTTCTTCATTGAGGGGCGGATTTTTTATATCTAGCGTACTGACACGAAACATTTCTCCGGCACCTTCTGCATCACTCCCAGTAATGATAGGCGTATTGACGTAATAAAATCCTTCTTGTTGAAAAAACTTATGTACTGCAAAAGATAATGCCGAGCGTACTCTCATGACTGCAGCAAAAGTTGTAGTTCGGATTCTCAAATGTGCCTTTTCTCGTAAAAATTCAAGGCTATGTTTTTTGGGTTGAATGGGATATTTTTCAGGATCAGAGTCCCCTAGAACACGAATTTTTTCTACTTGAAGTTCTACTTTTTGCCCTTCTCCTTGACTTTCAACCAAAGTGCCTTCTAGGTGTAATGCAGCCCCTGTTGTAATTCGTTTCAGCAGAGTGTCTTCAAGCTGTTCAAAGGAAACTACACATTGTAGATTTTTCAAAGAAGAACCGTCATTGAGTGCGATAAATCGGTTGGCTCGAAATGTTTTTACCCATCCTTGTACCGCATAAGATTGGTCTAGTTCCGAAGTTTCTAAAAGGGTTTTGATTTTCGCTGCTTTCATTCTAGTATTTTAAATGTTTGTACGGCGCCACAAAGATAAGTTTATTTCATCAAGTTTTGCCTTCGCCTAGATTCCAAGTTTAATCTAAAATCTCCAGTTTAGGTTTTTTTAAGACCCTATCATTGCTTATTGAATCTTCAAGAGAGATCAGTAGTGAGGGGAGCAAAATAAGATTGGCAAGCATAGCCATCATCAGGGTGACTGCTACGAGTCCACCTAAGGCTTGTGTCCCGCCAAAATTAGAGGACATAAAGATGGAAAAGCCAAAAAATAATACCACAGAAGTGTAAAACATACTGATTCCTGTTTCTCTTAAGGCTACAAAGACGGCCCTCTTGATTTTCCAACCGTTTGCAATGAGTTCTTGACGGTATTTGGCTAGAAAATGAATGGTATCATCTACCGAAATTCCAAAAGCGATACTAAAAACAAGAATAGTCGAAGGTTTCAAAGGGATTCCCGTAAAGCCCATTACACCTGCTGTGATGATCAGCGGAAGTATGTTCGGAATCAGAGAAATCAAAATCATTTTGAATGATCGGAAAAGGAATGCCATAAAGAGTGCAATCAATAAAATTGCCAAACTCAAGGAAAGAATCAGGTTGTTGATTAGGTATTTGGTTCCCTTTAGAAAAAGCAATGATTTCCCAGTTATATTTACACCATAACGTTCTTCAGGGAAAATTTTGGCAATGGATTCCTTCAAATCATTTTCGATTTCTTCCATACGTGAAGTTTTGATGTCTTTCATGTAGGTCGTGATTCTGCCGTATTGTCCTGTACTGTCCACATATCCATTGAGCAATTGACTATCGCCATTGGAACTATTCAGATAAGGATAGATAAAACTGTTTTCTTGTGAGGTGGGAAGTGTAAAATAATTGGGATTGCCATTGTAATAGGCTTGTTTAGCGTATTTTACAGCATTGACAACTGAAAGTGGAGGTGCCAATTCAGGAATTTCAGCAATGGTTTCTTGAAGCTGATTCATGCGCTTCAAAGTGGCAGGCTTTACGATTCCATTTTCCCGTTTACTATCGATCCAGATTTCCAAGGGTACAATACCGTTAAAATTGGCATCAAAAAAGAGAATGTCTTTAAAAAAAGGAGCACTTTTGGGCATGTCTTCTATCAAACTACCAGAAATTTTCATTTGATAAATCCCTGTTATCCCAATAATTAAACCAAAAAGAGCCACCAAATACACATTCACTCTTTTATTTCGCACCGTTTTCTCCATCCAAGTGACAAAAAAGTCTACCGTTTTATTCTTCAAGTGTTTCAGGTGCTTTTTGTTGGGGCGTTCCATAAAGCTGTAGGTGATGGGAATAATCAAAAGAGAGAGTAAGAAAATAGCAATTATATTAATAGAAGCTACTACTCCAAATTCTTTTAAGATTTTACTATTGGTTAAAATAAAAGTAGCAAAACCCGAAGCCGTTGTCAAATTGGTCATCAATGTTGCATTCCCAATCTTTGCAATAACCCGTTGCAATGATTTGGCTTGGTTTCTATGTTTTGCAATTTCTTGTTGGTATTTGTTGATTAAAAAAATGCAATTTGGAACGCCAATTACAATAATTAATGGTGGAATTAATGCAGTAAGGACAGTAATTTCATAGCCTAACCAACCCAAAATTCCAAAAGCCCACATTACCCCAATAGCTACCACGATAAGGGAGATGAAAGTGGCTCTGAAAGAACGAAAAAATAAGAAAAAAATCAAGGAGGTAATGAAGGTTGCTCCCAGGACAAATAGTCCGATTTCATCCACTATATTCTGTGCATTTAGCGTCCGGATATAGGGCATTCCTGAAACCCGAATGTCGCTAGCTTGCGCTTCTTCGTAGTTTTGGATTAGGGGAATAAAAATATCATAAATAAAATCCTTTCGTTTTGCCGTGTTGACAATCTTAGGATCCATATAAATGACAGAACGTATGGTATTTGTGGTTTTTTCAAATAGTAAATTTTCGTAAAAGGGTAGCTCTAAATAGAGTTTTTCTTTAAATTTTTCTGGTGTTTTACTGTCGGGAGGTAGTTGGTTAGAGACCTCATTTAGAACAAAATTTTTATTCTTATCATCCTTTATAAGTTCTTGGACATTCTCAGTAGAAAGGACAAAATTGATCTCTGAAAAACTTTGAATTTTTTCGTTAAGCGCTTTCCAGGCCTTCCGTTTGGCAGCCGTATAAAAGCTGCTATCTTGAACTGCGATTACGATAACGTTACCCTCCTCACCAAAAGTTTTGATAAACGACTGGTAAAGTATATTTTCAGGATGGTTGTCAGGAAGTAAGTTGGCCTCGGTAAAGGTGAACTGCATGTTTTTCCACTGGGTTGACCAATACCCGGTAAGTAAGACAATACCTAGTAGAATAAGAAACCGGTTTCTTAATATCAGCCGAGCTACGAGGCTCCAAATATTTCCTTTTACATTTCTTCTCATTCGAGCCTCATCCTTAGCAAAAAAATGCTTTGCGAATTATACCGTTAAGATTTCTTTTTCCTTCAGAATAAAAAGTTGTTCTGCTTTATTGATATAATCATCGGTAAGATTTTGAACATCGATTTCAAAATTCTTTTGTATGTCTTCGGAAGCATCTGATTTTTTGATTTCCGTATTGGCGTCTTTTCTTGCTGTACGAATGGAAATTTTAGCGTTTTCAGATTCGGCTTTTGCAAGTTTGGCCAATTCTTTTCTACGCTCTTCTGTGAGCGCCGGAATATTGATGATGATGGACTCTCCGTTGTTCATGGGATTAAAGCCCAGATTTGCAATTAAAATTGCTTTTTCAATATCTGCCAACATAGGTTTTTCCCAAGGTTGTACCGTAAGAGTTCTCCCATCTGGAGAATTGATGTTCGCTACTTGAGACAAAGGGGTAGGGCTGCCGTAGTAGTCCACCTTTACTCCAGAGAGCATGATAGGGTTTGCTTTTCCAGCACGTATGTTCAGCAGTTCTTTTTCTAAATGCTGGATAGCGGATTCCATACTTTCTTTGGCAGTATCAACGATAAATTGCATTTCTTCTTCCATGTCTAATAAATTTATAAATCTACTCGAGTTCCAATATTTTCGCCTTTAACCACATTGAAAAAGTTTCCGGGGGTATTCATATCAAATACAATGATGGGTAACTTATTTTCTTGACTCAGTGTGAAGGCAGTAGTATCCATTACTTTGATCCCTTTTTTAAGTACTTCGTCGAATGAGAGGTTGTCAAATTTGGTTGCTTTGATATTTTTTTCAGGATCTTCTGTATAAATCCCATCCACTCGGGTACCTTTTAAAATCACATCTGCATTGATTTCAATAGCTCTGAGAACTGCTGCAGAGTCTGTCGTAAAAAACGGGTTTCCCGTTCCAGATCCAAAAATGACCACCCTTCCTTTTTCCAAGTGTCGGGTAGCTTTCCTTTTGATAAAGGGCTCTGCAATGGCTTCAATTTTTATGGCAGTTTGCAAGCGTGTGGGGACTTGGTTGTTTTCCAATGCACTTTGCAAAGCCAAGCCATTAATCACAGTTGCCAACATTCCCATATAATCCGCCTGAACACGATCCATTCCTTTGCTCGCACCTGAGATACCACGGAAAATATTCCCCCCCCCTATGACAATTGCTATTTCAATATTTTCGTCAAAGACTTTTTTGATTTCTTTTGCATAGCTGTCAATGCGCTCAGGATCAATGCCATGGCTTTGACTTCCCATTAGGGCCTCACCACTTAGTTTTAATAGAATTCTTTGGTATTTCATTTAGAGAAAGGTGTATTTACAAATATAAAAATTAAAGCAGAATTTTTTCTGATTGAAGGTCACATTCTTTTATTCGTTTTGTGAAAGCCTTCAAAGGATTTATTTAAAGAGCTTTAAGACTTAAATCCATACTTTTTGCGTCGTAAGTCAATGCTCCCAAGGAGAGGTAATTGACACCGGTTACTGCATATTGCTCAAGGTTTTTTTCGGTAATGTTTCCTGAAGCCTCGGTGTCTTTTTTTCCATCAATTAGGGCAACTGCTTTTTTAAGTTCTTCGGGACTGAAATTGTCCAGAAGGATTCTGTTTACACATGGAAATGGAAGTGCCGCTTTAATTTCTTCTTGATTTCTACATTCTACAATAACGTCTAGAGGAGTTCCCAATCGATCCAAGTAGATTGTAGTTTTTTGAAGTGCTTGTGAGACGCCTCCACAATAATCGATGTGGTTATCTTTAATCATAATGGCATCAAAAAGTCCCATTCGATGGTTGCTCCCTCCACCAATTTGTACTGCCCATTTTTCAGGATATCTAAAATTAGGACTGGTTTTTCGCGTATCTAAAAGTGTACAAGAAGTGTGTTTTATCTTCTGATTCAACCGATGTGTTAAGGTTGCGATACCACTCATACGTTGCATCGTGTTTAAAACCAGTCGTTCTGTGGATAAAATGGATTGTGTAGGGCCGTGAACACGAAAAGCAAGATCTCCTTTTTTGACTAGGCTGCCTTCTTTTAGCAAAAGTTCTACTTGAAGTTGAGAATCATATCTAGAAAAAATAAGTTGTGCAAGGGTGAGCCCAGCAATACGACCATTTTGCTTTACTAAAAGTTGTGCTGTACTTTGGCTTTGAGGATCTATACACGATAAGGTGCTGTGGTCTCCTTCGCCCAGATCTTCTGCCAAGGCTTGATCGATAAAAAAGTCAATCTGTTTTGTATAGCGATTTAAAAAATTTTCAGGCATAGTCGTGATTGTAAAAAACACCTCTGTTTTCCTTGATTTCTTGGGATTGTTTTGTGATCAAATAGGCAATACTAACCAGATTTCGCAATTCACAAAGACCATTGGTCAATTCATTTTGATGGTACAACTGTTGCACTTTCCCGTAAATATCGTTAATTTTTTCTTCTGCCTGTTTTAGGCTTTTGTTTGTTTTGAAAATCCCAACCGAATCTGTCATTATTTCTTGCAATTTTTCCCTTAGAGTTTGAACATCTTCGAGGGTATTGTTTTTTGAATATCCTTCACCATCCCACTCGGGTAGAGCTTTGTAAAAAGCGTTGTCGGGTAACGGTTTTTGTAGTGATTTCAAACAGTCCATTGCGGCCCTATGAGCAAAGACAAGTGCTTCCAAAAGAGAATTGGAGGCAAGACGATTGGCTCCGTGTAAGCCTGTGGCACTGCACTCTCCAATGGCATAGAGTCCTTTTAATTGCGACTCGCTGTACTGATTAACTTTTATTCCACCACAAAAATAATGTGCTGCAGGAACTACAGGAATAGGATCCTGGGGCAATTGTATGCCTATTGACGAGCACGTTTTATATATGTTTGGGAAGCGGGATTTCCAAATTGTTTTGGGAATGGAAGAACCGTCTAGCCAAACAAATTTTTCTTTTTGCTTTTGGATTTGTTTTTGAATACCTCGTGCTACTATATCTCTCGGTGCAAGTGCACCTCTAGGATCTTCATTTAACAAAAACTCTTCATGTTGAGTGTTGTGTAATTTTCCCCCTGCACCTCGAACGGCCTCTGTTATCAAGAATACATTGCCATTTACTTTGTCTCGCAAAGCGGTAGGGTGAAATTGTACAAAAGGTAGTCCCTCCAATTGTACTTTGGCACGGTATGCGGCTCCCAATCCGTCTCCAGTAGCAATACTGGGATTGGTAGAATAGGCATACAGACTCCCAGCACCTCCAGTTGAAAGTACTGTAATTTTAGAGCTTATTTTTATGATTTTCTCTTCCTCTTGAGAAATCACATAAGCACCATAGCAACGGTTTCCTTTTGTTTTAGAATGATGGTCTGTGATTAAATCTACGAGGGTATGATTTTCTAAAATGGTGATGTTTGGAAAAGTCTTGACTTTAGCAGTAAGTACTTCCTGAATTTGTTTTCCTGTTTGGTCTTTGTAATGCACGATTCTGTTTTCAGAATGACCTCCTTCCATAGCCAAATGAAGCTTTTCTTTTTTTTTGTCAAAAGCAGTACCCCATTTGATGAGTTCATCAAGGCGAAGATTTGCTTCTTCTACTACGAATTTTACAACATCTGGATCACAGCCTTCATCTCCAGCAAGTAGAGTATCTTTAATATGTTTTTCAGTAGAATCTTTTTTTAAGTTGCGAACTACTGCAATTCCTCCTTGGGCATATCGGGTATTTCCCTCGTTTATGTCATTTTTAGAAATTAGGGTGATTGTGCATTTTGAATTTTCTTCTGCCACTTTTATGGCAAAGGTCAAACCTGAGATTCCCGTACCAATAACAAGAAGGTCTTGCACCATGATTAGCTCAATTTTAACATACGTTCTATGGGGAGTCTTGCGGCGTCCATCAGTTCTGTGTCCATTTCGATTTCCGGGGTTCCTTCTAACAAACAACGATACAGTTTTTCAAGGGTATTTAGCTTCATAAAAGCACATTCACTGCAGGCACAACTGTCGTCCTCTACTGGGGCGGGAATAAAGGTTTTTTCTGGACAACGTTTTTGCATCTCATGTAGAATCCCAGCTTCTGTAGCCACTATGTAGTCTTGAGCACTGTCTTTTTGAACAAAGGCTAATAGTCCAGATGTACTTCCAATATAATGTGCAATTTCCAGTACTGGAGATTCACTCTCTGGATGCGCAATGAATTTTGCCTTGGGATAAGATTTGGTAAGAGAAACTATCTTTTCAAAAGAAAATGCTTCATGTACGATACAAGATCCCTCCCACAAAATCATTTTACGGCCTGTTTTCTTATTGAGGTAGGCTCCCAAATTCTTGTCTGGAGCAAAAATAATTTCTTGGTCTTTTGGAATGCTTTCAATTATTTTTTCTGCATTAGTCGAGGTGCAAACCAAATCACTAAGTGTTTTTATTTCTGCAGAACAATTGATGTAAGAAACCACTATCGCATTGGGATGTTTTGATTTAAATGCGGCAAAATCTTCTGGAGGACAGGAGTCTGCTAGAGAACAACCCGCTTTTAAATCAGGAAGTAATACCTTCTTGGTAGGATTAATGATTTTTGCAGTTTCTGCCATAAAATGAACCCCTGCAAAAACAATAATATCGTGATCCACTTTTGCAGCTTGTTGAGCAAGAAATAAACTGTCTCCTAAATAATCTGCAACATCTTGTATGGCTTCTTCTTGGTAGTAATGAGCAAGAATCACTGCATTTTTCTCTACTTTGAGTTTTTGAATTTCTTCTTTGAGATTCGTGTTGGATCTAGGAGGATTTTTCAGGGTATTTTCTACACTTTTCATTTGATTTTATTGAGGTTAGGAGGTTAATTCCACTCTTTTAATGTTTTTGTTAGAATCGATGTCCACTACACTTTTCATGGTATAAGCGTTTGATAGTGTAAAGTTTCCGCTTTGTGTTCTTTTAAGTGCCGAAAGATAGGCACCTGATTCCAATTTTCTCCCAAAATCGTTTGCTAAACTTCGGATGTAGGTTCCCTTGCTGCATTGAACTAAAAAATCAATATCTGGAAGCGCGATTTTTTGAACTTCAAATTTTGAAATTTGTACGATACGCGCTTTTAAATCGACAGATTTTCCCTCTCTGGCAAATTCGTAAAGTCGTTTTCCGTCTTTTTTTAAAGCAGAATACAAGGGGGGGTATTGTTCAATTGATCCAGTAAATGCCAGGGCAGCTTCCTGAATTAAATTTTCATTAATATGCTTTGTAGAAAAAACTGCATTAATTTCTGTTTCCAGATCGTAAGAAGGAGTAGTGGCTCCCAATTTAAAGGTTCCTTCATATGTTTTTTCCTCTTTTTGAAAAGCGTCAATAGATTTAGTTTTTTTTCCAGTACAGATAATCAAAAGACCAGTGGCTAAAGGGTCTAAAGTACCAGCGTGACCAACTTTCAACTTTTTTAAACCGGTTTCGTTTTTGAGAAACCAACGGATTTTATTGACTACCTGAAATGAGGTCCAACCAAGTGGCTTATCAATCGGAAAAACCTGACCTTCTAGAAGGGTTTCGGCTTGAAAATGTTGTTTAAAAAAATCCATATACGATTGTTGAAAAACCTACTATCAGGCAATAATAGCTGAAATATTTCAGCTGACTTTTCTTCACCAGTACAATCATCCACCTGCAAGCCAAAATTCCACTAAAAAAAGCAGCTGTAAAGCCTAAAATTAATTGCAGCATATTTGTATTTTCTGGCACTCCTTGCATGTCGATAAGCGTTTTTGCCATACTGCCAAAAATCAAGGGCAGTACCATAAGAAAAGAAAAACGTGCTGCTTTTTGTCTATCAATGCCTAATAATACGGCACTTGCGATTGTAGATCCACTGCGGGAGATACCAGGTAGAATAGCAACAGCTTGGACGACACCCAACACGAATGCATTGGAGTAGGAAACTTTTTTTTCAGTGTGTGTAGCCCGATCGGCTAAAAAAAGAAATATGGAAGTGATTAGCAACATGGTACCTACCAAAATCAAGTTTTGGGAAAATAAAGCTTCGATTTGATCCTGTAAAAACAGTCCTACAAGAGCGGCAGGAATCATAGAGATTATGATTTTTAAAGAGAAACGCATGTCATCATTCCACTTTAATTGAAACAATCCTTTCAAAATTTCAATAATTTCGTTTTTAAAGACAACCATAGTGCTCAATGCTGTTCCAAAATGCAAAACAAGAGTAAGAAATAAACTTTCCTGTCCTATGGTTTCGTTACCAAAAAGAGCCTTCCCAATTTCTAAATGACCACTAGAGGATATGGGCAAAAATTCTGTGAGACCTTGTATGATTCCAAGTATAATAACTTCAATAAAATTCATTTCTTTGATGTAGGTTTGGTCAGTATGGAATACATTGCTACGCCAAATCCTATAAGAACCATGGTAGGTGCCAAACGAATCCTTCTAAAATTAAAAATTTCTTCATTGAAATAATTGGGATCTTCACTGCCTCCACCAGTCATCAAAATAAAACCAATGGCTATCAACATTAAAGCAATAAACAGAAAACGATAGTTCCTTTTTTCAAACAAAAACTTCTTGGTAGGAGTGTTTTTTTTCATAATCTAGATTTAATAAACAGCGTCGGTTTTAAGATTTAGATAGCGTTGTGTCGCAAAGAAAGTACTCAATCCTGTAATACTTATTCCCAAGAGAAAGACACCTCCAAAAACTATAATCAACTCAAAAGTTTGATCCCACATACCCAATTCGGGGAAACGTTGATTTACCTCCCAAAGCAAAAGGCTCAGACCAAATACGGCAAGTAAAGAACTGATAATTCCCAACCGTAAATGACTCCAAATAAAAGGTTTGCGGATAAAAGATTTTGTGGCACCTACTAGCTGCATAGTTTTGATGACAAAGCGTTTGGAGTAAATAGAAAGTCTTATGGAGCTATTGATTAAAAGAAGTGCAATAATTACAAAAAGGATAGTACAAAGTAGAAGGACAAATGAAATTCTCTGAATATTTTCGTCTAAAAGGGTTACTAAAGGCTGATCGTAAACTACTTCCTCCACAAAACTCTCAGATTCAATTTCTTTTTGGGTTTGGGTTAAACTAATTGTGTTGACAAATGCGGCATTAAAATAAATATCTACAGAGTTTAACAAGGGGTTATATCCTAAAAATTCTACAAAGTCCTCTCCAATATCCCTGGCATATTGCGCAGCTGCTTCCTCTTTTGGAGTGAAATTTACTTTTTTGGTTGCGGGATCTAATTGAATTTTCTTTTGTAATTGAGTGACCTCAATGTCTTTGGCACTGTCCTTTACATAAACAGTCATGACAATTTGTTCTTTAAAATGGGAAGCTACATTTTTAGTATTGAGTAAAAAAAGCCCTAAAACCCCCAAGAAAAAAAGGACTACTGTGATGCTTACCACTACAGAGACATAACTGTTGAGCACCCTTGTTTTTTGATATTTGTCGTAAAATCTTTTAGCCACGGACATAGTTTTTGTAAAAATAGAAAGAAATATAAGATTTGGACTGGGATAAAATATTCTTTTAGCTTTTTGACATTCAAGCAATAAGCGTATTTTTGTGCCTTTCAAAAGAACAACTCAGAAAACTGTGGGATACGACTTTAATCAAATAGAAAAGAAATGGCGCGCCTATTGGGCGAAAAATCAAACTTTTAAAGCCCATAATCGTTCTGAAAAACCCAAATATTACATTTTGGATATGTTTCCTTATCCTTCTGGCGCAGGTTTGCATGTAGGTCATCCTTTGGGTTATATTGCCAGTGATATTTATGCCCGTTATAAAAGACACCAAGGGTTTAATGTCTTACATCCTCAAGGTTATGATTCTTTTGGTTTACCTGCTGAACAGTACGCCATACAAACGGGTCAACATCCCGCAAAGACAACCCAAGAAAACATTGCGCGATACCGAGATCAGCTTGATCAAATGGGTTTTTCTTTTGATTGGAGTAGAGAAGTGCGAACCTCAAGCCCAGATTTTTATAAATGGACACAGTGGATTTTTCTGCTTCTTTTTGACCATTATTATTGTAACGATACCGACAAAGCTTTACCTATTTCCAGCTTGGTAGCCCGTTTTCAAACTGAGGGAAACGTCAATCTCAATGCTGTTTGTAGCCCTGGAATAGAATCCTTCAATGCCGCACAATGGAACGGTTTTGATGAGAGAGAAAAAGCAGAAATTTTATTGGGCTATCGCTTGACTTATTTATCCGATACAGAGGTCAACTGGTGCGCCGAACTGGGGACGGTTTTGGCCAATGATGAAATTATCAATGGTGTATCTGAGCGCGGAGGATATCCTGTTACAAAAAAGAAGATGAAGCAATGGAGCATGCGTATTGGAGCCTATGCAGAACGTTTGCTGAGAGGATTGGATGACCTCGATTGGTCTGAGTCTTTGAAAGAAATGCAACGCAATTGGATCGGAAAATCCATTGGGGCAAAAGTTTTTTTTCAAATTGAAGGACACGAGGAAAAAATTGAAGTTTTTACTACACGTCCTGACACTTTGTTTGGCGTGACTTTTATGACCCTTGCGCCCGAGTTGGAGTTGGTGCAAAAAATCACTCATCCTAATTTTAAAGCAGAGGTGGATGCGTATATCGCTGAAACCCAACAACGGACTCAACGTGAGCGTATGGCTGATGTTAAAAACAGTACTGGAGTCTTTACAGGAAGTTATGTACTTCATCCGTTTGATGGCAGTAGAATTCCTATTTGGATAGGTGATTATGTCCTTGCAGATTATGGAACAGGTGCTGTTATGGCAGTTCCTTGTGGAGATCAGAGAGATTATGATTTTGCAAAACATTTTGACATTCCTATCAAAAACATTTTTAAGGACGTTTCTATCGAAAAAGAAGCCTTTACGGATAAAGAGCACACAACGATCGATAATTCTAGCTTTTTAACGGGTTTATCCTATGAAAAAGCCATGACTAGGGTTATTGAAGCCTTGGAAGAAAAAGGCTGTGGTACCGGAACGATAAATTACCGATTACGCGATGCTATTTTTAGCAGACAGCGATATTGGGGAGAGCCCATTCCGATGTATTACAAAGATGGAATCCCTCAGGCGCTGACTTTGGAGGACTTACCCTTGGAACTCCCAGAAGTAGCAAATTATTTACCCACCCCCGAAGGTGCTCCTCCGCTAGGCAATGCGCATGAATGGGCTTGGGATACAAAAAGCAATAAGGTAGTAGAGAATAAAAAAATTGACCATCAAAACGTATTTCCTTTAGAGTTAAACACCATGCCAGGTTGGGCAGGGAGTTCTTGGTATTTTTATCGGTATATGGATGCCCAAAATTCAGGGGCTTTTGTTGGGAAAGAAGCGATGGAATATTGGCGGGACGTAGATTTGTATTTAGGAGGAAGTGAACACGCTACAGGACACTTGTTGTATTCCCGTTTTTGGCAAAAATTTCTCTTTGATCTTGGATTATTACCTGTAGAAGAATATGCTCAAAAATTGATCAATCAAGGAATGATCTTAGGAACTTCTGCTTTTATCTATAGAAAACCAGGAACACAAACTTATATATCCAAAGACCTCTTGAGTTCTCAAGAAGAGATGGAGCCTATTCGTGTGGATGTAAATCTGGTCAACGCCTCTGACGAATTGGATATTGAGGGGTTGAGAAAATGGCAAAGTCAGTTTGAATCTGCTGAATTTGAAATGCATCAAGGGGTTTTTAAAGTAGGGCGAGAGGTAGAAAAAATGTCCAAGTCCAAGTACAATGTGGTCAATCCTGACGAAATATGTGAGCAATATGGGGCAGATACTCTCCGAATGTATGAAATGTTTTTAGGACCTATAGAGCAGGCCAAGCCTTGGAACACAGCAGGAATTTCGGGAGTACATAATTTTTTAAAGAAATACTGGCGTTTGTTTTTCAGAGACGACGAATGGATCGTTACAGATGAAGCACCTGGGAAAAAAGAATTGAAAATACTCCATGAAACCATTAAAAAAGTAACTATGGATATTGAAAGTTTTTCTTTCAATACCTGTGTGAGTTCTTTTATGATTTGTGTAAATGAGTTGACTAGTCTCGATTGTCATAGCAGGGAAATTCTTTCTCCATTGACGTTATTATTGTCTCCTTTTGCTCCGCATCTTGCTGAAGAAATGTGGGAGAAATTAGGAAACCCTTCCACCTTGGTGGATCATCCTTATCCTGTGGTCAACGAATCCTATCTTATCGAAGACACAAAAAACTATCCTGTTTCTTTCAATGGAAAAATGCGATTTACAATCCCACTTGCATTGAGTTTAGATCAGGAAGAAATTAAAAAAGCAGTCTTGGAAGACGAAAGAACTGTGGACTACCTTCAAGGAAAAGTACCTAAAAAATGGATTGTTGTTCCCAACAAAATCATCAATATCGTTTTCTAAGTGAGAGCAATCCTTTGTAAGGGTTTGCTTTCCCAAATTTTCTAATTGATCACGAGCATATTTAATTTAAGTTAAAATCAATTAGAAACAGAACCAATTCAGCGGTTTGATTTATTTTTGTAAAAAAAAGACATGGGAAGTTATTATTTGCTGATTATTTTAATTTCACTTGCCAGTATGTGGGTAAGCAATACTCTAAAGCGCAAGTTTAAAACGTATTCCAAGTTGCAACTCCGCAATGGGATGTCGGGAAAAGAAATTGCAGAACAAATGCTAGCAGATCATGGTATCAGAGATGTGGAGGTAATTTCTGTTCGGGGATCTCTCACAGACCATTACAATCCACAAAAGAAAACCATAAATCTGAGTGAATCTGTTTATAATGAACGCAATGCTGCAGCAGCAGCGGTAGCTGCACATGAGTGCGGTCATGCGGTTCAACATGCTCGCAGCTACCAATGGCTTCAGTTGCGCTCTTCTTTGGTTCCGATTGTGGGAGTAGCCTCAAATTTGTCAATGATCGTCATAATTGGAGGGTTGGTTTTAATGCAAGTCATTCCTTTTGGTTTTGAAATTGCAGCTGCGGGAGTAGGCTTATTTGCCATGGGAACCCTTTTTAGTTTTGTTACTTTACCTGTAGAGTATGATGCTAGTGATCGAGCTTTGGAATGGCTTCAGCGTAAAAATATGGTCTCACGTGAGGAGCTGGCAGGTGCTAAAGATGCTTTGAAATGGGCGGCAAGAACTTATGTCGTTGCTGCGTTGTCTTCTTTGGCAACCTTAGCGTATTTTGCTTTTCAAGTCTTTGGAGGACGCAGAAATTAATTAAAGTGCAATTTGCCGATTCATTTGTTCCTGAAGGGATATGAAGGTCTCCGTTCGTGAAACCCCTTCCACAGATTGTATTTTTTTGTTGAGTAATTCCATCAAATGTTCATTATCACGACATAAAAGCTTTGCGAAAATGCTCCAGTTTCCAGTAGTATAATGACATTCAATCACTTCCGGAATATTTTTCAACTGTTTTACAGCTTCAGGATTGCGCATGGCTTTGTCCAAGTAAATGCCAATAAAGGCTACCGTTTTATACCCTAATATTCTGGGGTTTAAGATGATTTGTGAGCCAGAAATGACGTCCGCTTTTTCAAGCTTTTTCAAGCGTTGGTGAACCGCAGCACCAGAAATGCCACTAGCTTTTGCAATGATCTGAATCGGAGTTCGTGCATCCTGTAATAATTGCTTTAGTATAATCTTATCAATTCCGTCAATGGTCACGGTTTGCTGTGCTATTTTCATAAAAAAGTGCCTATTATCAACAGTTATTTCAAAATTATTAAATAATTTTAATTAAAAATGTAATATTAAGGTAAATTAATACTTATTATTTAAATGATGGGTTAATGAAATTAAAAAATAGAATGAGACTTTTCGGGAGCATCTTTATGCTTATTTCTATCCTATTGGGAGCATTTGCAAGTCATTATTTGGAACGATTTTTAACCTCTGAATCCCTATCTAGTTTTCAGGTGGGTATTCGCTATTTAACCTATCACGGTTTAGCTCTTTTGTTGTTTTCTAGTTTTGATTTTTTTACTGATCGAGAAAAAAAGATTTTTTCTACGTTGATCATATTGGGAAGCATACTTTTTTCAGGAAGTATTTTTATTTTAAGTTTTAAGTCAGTTTTGACTTTTTCAGTAGCTACATTGGGTCCTGTCACACCGCTTGGTGGTGGAATTTTAATTTTGGGATGGTGTTATAGTGTCTTGTGTTTTTTAAAAAGAACTTAGGTCTTATTGACTTTCATTACATACTGTTCAATAGCCATAGTCATAGAGGGTGTATTTGGAGTAGGTGCTTTGATTTGCACTTTGAGACCCGCATCCTCAGCCGCTTTAATAGTAGAATTACCATAAACAGCAATTCGGGTATTATTTTGTTTAAAATCGGGAAAGTTTTTAAATAAAGATTCGATACCAGAGGGGCTAAAAAAGGCAAGGACATCGTAGTATACATCTCTTAGGTCTGACAAATCACTTACCACCGTTTTATATAAAATGGCGCGTTTCCAGTTGAGGTTCAATTTATTGAGAAAGTCAGGGACATCTTGTTTGAGAATATCAGAGGTTGGAAAAAGGAAAGTTTCTTTTTCAAATTTCTTAAACACACTTTCGAGATCACCAATTTTCCCTTCTCCTACATAAACTTTTCTTTTTCTATACACCACGTATTTTTGAAGATAATAGGCCACCGCTTCGGACAAACAAAAGTATTTTGTACTGTCAGGAACGGTAAAACGCATTTCTTTGCAAAGTCTAAAATAATGATCCACCGCATTGCGACTTGTCAATACCACATTGTCGAAGTTGTTAAAATCAATTTTTTGTTGCCGCACTTCCTTAGCATCTACTCCTTCTACGTGAATAAATGGTCTAAAATGGACTGTTAGTTTGAGCTTTTCTTGTAGTCTGATATAGGGAGACTTCTCCGATGAAGGCTCAGGTTGTGAGACTAAAATTGTTTTCACTTTCATAATCATTCGAATTACAATCTCGGTTCTATGGTAAAAATATAGAACCAATACCATGGAATTAATTTTAGGGTGCAAAGATAAAGAATTATATATAGAACATCTTTAGGTCGAGATTGAAAAAGAGAAAATAAAATTCGAAATTGATAGAAGCACCAGCCTCCTCCCACTAGAATAAAAATCCCAAGAAATAGCTCGAGGGAAATAGGAGAGAAATAACTTACAAGTAAAAAAAGAAACAGAGTGAGGGCAAATTGTATATGATGAGAAAAACTCTTAAATAATAAGGGTTTCAAAGCTCTCAATAGGCCCATCTGTTTCATTGTAAACCAAACCAATAAATAACGAATACTAATGAACACCAGTAACATTAGAAAGAGGTAATAATATTCAAATGAAAATTGAATACTATTAAAATTGAATTTGGACAGAGAGAGAAAAAAAAGGCATAAAGTTTTGATTAAAATTAAAAAGCTGAGTAGGTTGAAAGGACTCAAAAAATTTAGATTTTTATCGTTGTTATATTTACTTACATAAATATCTGAAGCATAAAATTTCAGCAATCTTTTTGTTCGTGTAGGATCAAATTGAAAAAGTGCAAATACCAATATTAAGTTGACAAAAAAAACCAAACTGATCCAGTCCTGATTGGTACTATTTCTAAAAATCCACTCTCCCATAATTCAAATTTACTTCATTTTAAAAAATTATTGTGACATCGGATACGATATGTGCTTTTACATTTGCTACTTTTATACCCTGTCGATGGAAAAAACACTTGTCATCATACCGACCTATAACGAAATTGAAAATATAGAGGCAATTATCAGTGCCGTTTTTCAATCTGCGCTTCAGGTGGATATACTCGTTGTAGATGATCAATCCCCTGACGGAACAGGAGCCATGGTAAAAAAACTCATGAAGGTCTATCCTGAAAATTTATTTTTGGAATCCAGAACTCAAAAAGGGGGTTTAGGCGCAGCTTATGTCCATGGTTTTTTCTGGGCTTTGCGACGCCAGTACGAGTATATTTTTGAGATGGATGCTGATTTTTCACACAATCCAAAAGAATTGAAACCGATGCATGAACTCCTTAGAAATGACGCCGATATAGTTGTAGGCTCTCGATATGTAAAAGGGGTGAATGTTGTAAACTGGCCTCTGAGTAGGGTGCTTTTATCCTATTTTGCTTCGGTTTATGTGCGAATGGTCACTGGAATGCCAGTAAATGATGCAACGGCAGGTTTTGTAGGCTATAAACGCAATGTGTTGGAAGCAATAGATTTGGACAATATCAAATTTGTAGGTTACGCATTTCAGATCGAATTGAAATATAAAGGGTGGATTAAAAAGTACCGCATTAAAGAGCATCCCATTATTTTTGTCAACAGAGAACTGGGATATTCCAAGATGAACGGAAGCATAATTTGGGAGGCACTTTTGGGTGTTTTATTTTTGCGTATTAACAAGAAACGTTTTGAATAAAAAACAATGAAAGGATTAAAAATCAGCAACGCAAAAATTGTCAATGAAGGAACTATTGAACAAAAAGACATATTGATCATTGGAAATCGCATTTCCAAGATTGGAAATCACCTGGAAGTTTCAGAGGATATTGAAGTTTTTGACGCTAGTGGTAAGTATATTATTCCTGGACTGATTGACGATCAAGTGCATTTTAGAGAGCCCGGACTCACACACAAGGCCACAATCGAATCAGAATCAAAGGCGGCTTTAGCAGGAGGAATTACTTCTTTTTTGGAAATGCCAAATACCAACCCACAAACCACCACTTTAGAAGAATGGGAAGCCAAAAACGAAAGAGCAGCCCAAACTTCTTATGCCAATTATGGATTTATGTTTGGTGGAACCAATGACAATTTAGATCAAATTTTAGCTTTAGACTCCAAACGCGTTCCCGCCCTCAAATTGTTTTTAGGCTCTTCCACTGGAAACATGTTGGTTGACGACCCCGATGTTTTGAGAAATATTTTTAGAAATACGAATTTAGTGATTGCTGTACACTGCGAAGATGAAGCTACAATTAAAGAAAATCTAAAATTAGCTCAATCACAGTATGGAGAGGCAATACCTATCGATCAACACCCAATCATTCGAAGTCACGAAGCTTGTTATCTGTCTTCCTCCAAGGCGATTGAACTTGCAAAGGAGACAGGTGCGCGCCTACATGTATTTCATCTTTCGACAGCAAAAGAACTTTCTTTATTTCAAAATGACATTCCTTTAAAAGAGAAAAAAATTACTGCTGAAGTTTGTGTACATCACTTATGGTTTAATGATACGGATTACAAAAAAAAGGGAACTCATATCAAATGGAACCCAGCCATAAAAGCTCAAAACGATCAGGAAGCGCTTTGGGAGGGTCTAAACTCTGATCTACTTGACGTGCTAGCAACAGATCATGCACCACACACTTTGGAAGAAAAATCGAACCCTTACAATGCTGCACCCTCAGGAGGCCCCTTGGTTCAGCACGCTTTATCGGCCTTGCTTACCGCCTACCATCAAAAGCGAATTTCTTTGGAAAAAATCATTGAAAAGGCTTGTCATAATCCTGCATTACTTTTTGATGTAAAAGATCGAGGTTACCTCAGGGAAGGGTATTTTGCAGACATGGTAGTACTTGATTTAGACCGTGAATACGAGGTGAAAAAAGAAGATTTACTGTACCAATGTGGATGGTCACCTTTTGAAGGGACAACATTCAAAGGGGTTGTAGAAAAAACTTTACTCAATGGCCAATGGGCTTATGACCAAGGAAAAGTCAATCCGAAGTCGGCTGCAATGGCATTAACTTTTGATCGATAAATGAGACGTTTAATACCCTATTGCTCTATCCTTGTTTTCTTGCTGACTTCGGCTTGCGGAAACCTAGAAACAGTAGAAAAACCCAAAAAATTGATCGATGAGAAAACGATGGAAAAAATTCTTTATGACGCAGTCATGATGGACGTAATGCAAACGTTTTCTGAATTGAATCCCACTTTTGAAGAAATTTTGGGGGCTCCTTATTTATATAAAAAATATAAAATAGATAGTCTTCAGTTGGTTCAAAGTGAAGAATATTACATCAAAAACCCTAGAATTTATTATAGAATCTATTCTAAGGTAATCTCCCAACTACAAAAGAGCAAAGACAGTATTGACACTCTTTTCAATAATCGAGAAAAAGATACTCAATAATGTTTTGAAATGGCAGCAATGGTTTTATCCGTATGACTGTATTTGAAATCAGTTAGTTGTGTAATTTTTGCCCCATCATATTCTTGATCACCACATAAAGTTTCAATTAGAGATAAACTCAAAAAACTTTTTCTAAGTCCTAAAACCTCAAGGGACTTTTCAATGATAAATAAAAAAATAAGCAACCCTTTACCCAATGGGAAATACGGTTTTTTCTTTTTGAATGCTGAGGCAATTTTATCAAGAAGCACTTTTTGTTTCATGTTTTCAGAAACCAAAATAAAACGTTCATTTTTGATTTGAGATTCCATGAGCAGGAGCAAACTTGTTACAACATCCTCTAGAGCGACTACTGCGGTTGTTCCAGTAGGATAGAAATTGAGCCCAGATCCAATTTTTTGAAAAATAAGACCACTACTTCTGTTCCAAAAATGAGCTCCCAAAATCACCCCAGGATTGACGATAATTACCTCAAGCCCCTCTTGTGAGCCCCTCCATACTTCCAATTCTGCTCCGTATTTTGAATAGGCATAAGCTGTGTGATTTTGATTAGTGGACCACAGATGATTTTCATTTACAAGAGTAACTTCTTTTTCAACTCCAAGTGCCGCTATAGAACTGACATATCCTAGTTTTTTGACCTTGTGTTTTAGGCAAAGGTTTACAATGTTGGCAGTACCTTCAATATTGGTTTTATTTAGTTTTTCTTTGTGGAATTGGGCCAATGAAACCTTTGCTGCACAATGATAAACCTGCGTTACCCCTTCAAAAGCTTGATCTAATTTAGGTAAGTCATTAAGATGGGTTTGGACCCAATCTACCCGATCAAAACATTGAGGATCTTCTGGAGCTAATTTTTCAAAAAGTGTACGGACTTTTTCTAAGCTTTCAGAATACCTGTAGGTTGCACGGGTTAGATGTTTCTTTTTAACACATGCTAGAAGTAGATGTGCCCCTACCATACCCGTACCACCAGTCACTAGAATCATACAGACGAAAGTACACTTTTTTGATTTTGATTTTTGGTTTCCCTCAGAGAAATATATCTTTACAATAAAAATTGATGCCAATAAATTTTGTTCAAGAACTTCAGTGGCGTGGACTACTCCATGACCAGATGCCAGACACGGAAAGTTTCTTATTAAGTGCCCCAGCCAAAGGATACATAGGGTTCGATCCCACTGCAGATTCACTTCATATTGGAAGCTTAGTTCAAATAATAATTTTGATGCATTTTCAAAAAGCAGGCCATACTCCCATTGTTCTCGTTGGGGGTGCTACAGGGATGATTGGTGATCCCTCGGGTAAATCAGATGAACGTAATTTGTTGGACCAACAGACTTTAGAAAAAAATTGTAATGGAATACAAACCCAACTAGAGCAGTTTCTCAATTTTGATTCCTCAATAAAAAATCCTGCAATGGTTGTCAATAATTACGATTGGATGAAATCTTATACTCTAATTGATTTTTCTCGAGATATCGGGAAGCATTTGACAGTCAATTATATGATGGCAAAAGAATCTGTCAAAAAACGTTTGGGAGCCGATTCTAAAGTAGGAATGTCTTTTACCGAATTTACCTATCAATTATTGCAAGGGTATGATTTTTTACATCTCTACAATACTTTGGATTGTAAGCTCCAAATGGGAGGTAGTGATCAATGGGGAAACATTACCACTGGGACAGAATTAATTCGCAGAAAAGAAGGAGGAAAAGCCTACGCTTTGACCTGTCCATTGATCAAAAAGGCGGATGGTTCAAAATTTGGAAAAACAGAGGAGGGAAATGTTTGGTTGGACAAATCGAGAACTTCTCCTTATAAGTTTTATCAGTTTTGGTTAAACACCTCTGACGAAGATGCATTGAGTTATATTAAAATTTTTACTTTTTTGTCTCAGGAAATCATCGAAGCTAAAATCAAGGAGCATGAACAGGCTCCTCACTTGCGTCTTCTTCAAAAAACCATAGCAGAAGAAGTAACTACACTTGTTCATGGAAAAGAGGCCTATGTAAAAGCAGTTGAGGCTTCCCAGATTTTATTTGGAAAAGCAACAAGCGAAGCGTTACAACGGTTGGATAGTCAAACTTTTTTAGAATTATTTGAAGGAGTTCCTCAAGCTGAAGTGAGTAGAAACTTGTTGGATGAAGGGCTAGACATGGTTGCAGCATTAGTTTCAGAAACCTCATTTTTGAGTTCAAATGGAGAGGCACGTCGCGCTATGAAAGAAAATGCAATTTCAGTTAACCAATCCAAAGTAGATCAAAACTATATTTTAGGGAACAAAGACTTAATCGCAGATCAATATATCCTGTTACGGAGAGGTAAAAAGAATTATTTTATACTCAAGTTTTCTTCTTAAAGCGCCATCAAATTACACCCTCTAATTTCTGCATGATCAAATCGGCCTAACACTTCAAAACGATTGTCTGAGTAAACTCTACCTAAATCTTGAGTGGCAATAAAAGCGCAGGAGTCTACATTGGCAAGATCAATAATATTGAGTCCTCCTGTTTTTTCATTAAGGAGCAACTCAAAAGGATCCTCAAGAGAACGCGTCAAGACTCGCATCCAAGGAGGAGTCCTAAATATGCCTTCAGATGTAGAGTAAGCTTGGCTCAACAACTCGGTCATTCCATATTCAGAATGAATCTGATCTACTCCATAGGAGTTCTGAAGTTTTTGATGCAGTGCTGTACGAACCCATTCTTTTCGCATTCCTTTCATGCCTCCAGTTTCCATAATTATGGTATTTTTCAAGTTCCAATGGTAGTTTTCAGCACCTTCCAACAAAGCAAAACTAACTCCAAGTAAAATCGTTTTCTGGCCCAGTTTTTCTAAGGTATCTAATTTTGCTCTTAGTGCATCCCAGTCATCTAAATAAAAACCACTTTCAGCGCGTTTTGTTTTTTTTATCAAATGATCTGTCATAAAGACTAAAGACGAGTCGTTTCGTTCTAAGTACGAAGGAAGCAGGGCAAGCAAAACATAATCTTCAATATTTCCGTAAAAATGAGCAAATCCTTTTTCGAAGCTTTTGATGTAAAGAGTAAGGTCATGGACTGCATGCTGAGAGGCGGTTTGACCTGTGGTTTTACTCGATCTAAAAATGATAGCGGGATCTGATGGAAAAGAGTTGAGCGTATGGGTTTTAAAAAATTGAATAGGTAAAAAAGGAATGTCTGTTACTTCTAAGACATCGCTGACATGGACATTGATCAAATCACAATAGGATCGGTAAGTAGTATTTTGATCGTATTGATACGCAAAAAGTTTTAATGCATGACTTTCAAAAGCCTTATCGGAATGGATGGTGTCAAAGTCCAAGAGTGCGTCCCTCATAGGAAGCAAAATTAATTAAAAAAGGGACTTAAGGAATCACCAACCGTTTTAAACCTTTTTTACCTTCTTGTTGAAGCACAAAAATGTAAATTCCTGTCTTCAATTCATCTAAAAGAATCCTATTTTCATAGGTATTGGAAGTAAACTTGACCTCTCCCAACACATCGTAAATTTCAATTTCCTTGAGTGCCTCACTTGAACTTTCGATAAATAAAATTTTATTTTTGACTGGGTTTGGAAAGAGGGTAAATTTCAAACTGTCAGGCTCGTTGATATTTGAGAAGGGTAATTTCTCTATTTGGTAGGATGGGTTGTAAGGGAAACCTATTGCAAAACTCAAACACAAAGACAAGAAGAAAATTTGTTTCATTTGGGACTTTAACTCTACGAAATTATACATTTTAATTGAATAATTAATGCTATGATAACATCAAGACGTTTAATAAAGTGTTAATTTTATTTTTTTAAGGAAATGAAAAAAAAAGATTTTAAAATACTTTTGGTTGATGATGAACCAGACATCATTGAAATTATACGTTTTAATTTAGAGCAACAGGGATACGAAATTTGCACTGCTTCGGATGGATTAGAAGCCCTGAAGGTTGCCAAAAAAGAACTTCCTCATCTGATTATTATGGATGTCATGATGCCTAATCTAGACGGTATTGAGGCCTGTGAACGCTTAAGACAAGACGAGCGTTTTTCAAAAACCATCATCATGTTTCTCACAGCACGAGGAGAAGATTATTCCTATGTAGCTGCGTTCGATGCTGGGGCAGATGATTATGTGACTAAGCCCATTAAGCCTAAAGTATTGGTTTCAAAAGTGAAAGGCTTACTTAGGAGATTTAAAGAGGAAATCAATTTAGAAAACCAATTGGTATTCAACGAACTAATCATTGATCGCGATGCGTATAAGGTTTCCCTTAAAGGAAAAGAACTCGCTCTGCCAAGAAAAGAGTTTGAATTGATTTATCTTTTGGCTTCAAAACCAGGTATCGTTTTTAAGAGAGAAAAAATCATGGAAAAAGTTTGGGGTGGAGATGTCGTGGGAGACCGAACGATAGACGTCCATATACGTAAACTTAGAGAAAAATTAGGGGATCATTACTTTAAAACGGTTAAAGGAATTGGATATAAGTTTATTAAATTTGAAAAATAAACTTTTGTGTTTAAATCAAAATTCAATAAAACAAACTTTTATTTAGCCCTGATAATCTCCCTCTTTTGTGTGTTGCTTATTACGGGTTACGCTCTTCTTTTGTATGATTTGAATTTAACACATCTAATCCAATGGATAGGAATCTTTTTCCTTAGCAGTCTTTTTTTTTCTTATTTTTTATTGTCCTATTATTTAGAAAACTACATTGTAAACCGGGTGAGGGAACTTTATAACAGCCTTTTTCCCTCTACAACTTCTACCTCGATCATTAAATCTGCAAAGGACATTGATTTGTTTACATCCAACTTAAAAAAGCTCAACTCAGACAAGAATTTAGAAATTGAAGTGCTTAAAGATCAGGAAAATTATCGTAAAGAGTTTATCGGAAATATTGCACACGAGTTGAAAACTCCGCTATTTACTATCCAAGGCTATGTTTTGACTTTATTGGACGGGGGTATTACGGATAAAAAAATAATCAAAAAGTATTTGAAACAAACCTCCAAAGGAGTAGATCGACTCACCTATGTCGTGAAAGATCTAGATTTGATCACAAAGTTTGAATCGGGAATTGAAACTATAGAAATCAAATCTTTCGATATTTTGAATACGATTAAAAACGTTTTCGAATTGCTCGAAATGCAAGCAAAAAAAAGCAATATTACATTAAAGTTGAATCGAAAATACGAAGCACCCATATGGGTTGAAGCTGATGAAGAGCGGATTCAACAAGTCATCACCAATTTGATTGTCAATTCCTTAAAATATGGAGTGGTGAGAGGAATAACAGAAGTAGCCATTGAACCTCTAGAAGAGGATAAAATTCTTGTTCGAATTTCAGATAATGGTGAAGGGATTGACAAACAACACCTTCCCCGTCTTTTTGAGCGTTTTTTTCGTGTAGAAAAAACGCGTAATCGAAAGTCAGGAGGTTCTGGGCTGGGGTTGTCTATCGTAAAACACATCATAGATGCACACGATCAAAAAATATTTGTTGAAAGCGAAGTCAATGTTGGATCTGAGTTTTCTTTTACTTTGAAAAGAGGTCAAAAAACCAAAGTAAAGGCAGATTAAATTTCCCTATTTTTATCAAAAATATTGATGTGGGAAGTAAAAATAAGCTAAAGCGATTTAAGGAAAACGAGACCTTTCCCAACGTAATTCAACCTGATCGAGCTACTTTAAACGACAATGCGTTTTCCTTGAAGGGAAAATGGAAATCTCATTTCTTTAAAAATAATAATCCCATTATATTGGAGTTGGGGTGTGGGAAAGGGGAGTATTCCGTTCACCTGGCTTCACTTCATCCAGACAATAACTACATTGGAATTGATATCAAAGGAGCCCGTTTTTGGAGAGGTGCCAAGACAGCCATAGAGAAGCAATTGACAAATGTGGCATTTCTCAGAACTCAGATTGAACTTATCACTTCCTGTTTTACAGAAAATGAGGTAGATGAAATCTGGATTACCTTCCCAGACCCTCAAATCAAATACAAACGAACCAAGCACCGTCTCACCCGTCCCGAAATGTTGTTAGACTATAAAAAAGTCATGAAACCCACAGGGTTGATTCACCTTAAAACAGATAGTGAGTTTTTGTTTGGTTATACACTGGGAACCGCCTCTCAAATGGGAGAAGTCCTATACGCACATCATGACATTTATAGCAATGCAGATGCGCCTCAAGAAGCTACAGCCATCCAGACTTTCTACGAAAAATTATTTTTAGAAGAAAAAAAGCCCATCACCTACATGCAATTTCGATTGTAAATGAAAGAAGAAAGTTCTTTTTTTCAAAACGTATATAAAGTCGTTCGTTTGATTCCAGAAGGTAGGGTAACGTCTTATGGTGCTATAGCTAAATATATTGGTGCAGCTGGAAGTGCACGTATGGTAGGTTGGGCTATGAACGCATCACATAATGACGACACCATTCCCGCCCATCGCGTGGTAAACCGTAACGGACTACTCACTGGAAAACATCACTTTGGTGGAACCAATTTAATGCAACAACTTTTAGAAAATGAAGGAGTGGTCATTCATTCCAATCAAATTCAGAATTTCAAATTGTATTTTTGGGATCCCAAGGAAGAGCTGCCCCCCTTTTAAGGGGCAATTGACTTTCGATATTAAAACCTTAGCAGTATATTTGCTGACTTAGCAAAAGACCATGAAGATTACCAAAGAAGCTGTACTTGATGCCCTTAAAACCATAACGCTTCCTGGAGAAGGAGAAAATATTATTGACAAAGGAGCGGTTTCCAATGTGATGATTTTTGGAGATCAAATTGATATCGATTTGCAACTGGAAAACCCCAGTTTACAAGCTCGAAAAAAAGTAGAAGTCACCATTCTAAAAACCCTTCATGAACACGTTTATGAGAAGGCTAAAATAAAAATCAACGTAAAGGTGGTAACCCCTCCCAAAACTTCAGAGGTCATCAAAGGCAAACCCCTGCCCGGAATAGAGAATATTATCGCAATTTCTTCTGGAAAAGGGGGAGTAGGAAAATCAACAATTACAGCCAATATTGCAGTTACACTTGCTCAAATGGGATGTAAAGTAGGAGTGTTGGATGCCGATATATACGGACCTTCAATTCCTACCATGTTTGACATGGAAGGAGCACGCCCACTTTCTGTTCAAGTGGATGGAAAGTCAAAAATGGAACCCATAGAGAATTATGGGGTCAAAGTACTCTCCATAGGATTCTTTACAAAACCTGATCAGGCTGTTATTTGGCGTGGTCCCATGGCAGCAAAAGCCCTAAATCAGATGATTTTTGATGCGGCGTGGGGAGATTTAGATTTTTTACTCATAGACTTGCCCCCAGGGACGGGAGACATTCATCTAAGTATTGTACAATCTCTTCCTATTAGTGGTGCGGTGGTTGTCAGCACGCCTCAAAACGTAGCCTTGGCAGATGCTAAAAAGGGAATTGCTATGTTCGAACAAGAAAACATACAAGTTCCAGTTTTAGGGATTGTCGAAAACATGAGTTACTTTACCCCTGCTGAATTACCTGAAAACAAATACTACATTTTCGGTGAACGAGGAGCTGAGTATTTGGCTAGAGACAAGGAAGTCCCTTTTTTAGGTGCAATTCCCCTGGTGCAAAGTGTACGTGAAGCCGCTGACTTTGGTCGTCCAGCTTCTTTGCAAAAAGAGAGTCTTTTAGCAGAACAATTTATATCCCTCACAAAAAAATTAGTTTCACAAGTGGTGTTTAGAAATAAAAATTTACCCCCTACCAAAGCAGTAGAAATTACTAATTTAGTAGGATGTGATGCAATTAAATCAGAATCATGAATCCAAAAGAAATCGAAGCAAAAGTACAAGAAGCTTTAGAGGAAATCCGCCCCTTTTTAAATTCCGACGGCGGAGATATTTCTCTTGTTTCTATAGAGCAGGGGAAACATGTTAAAGTGCAACTTCATGGTGCGTGTGTGGGCTGTTCTGTAAATCAAATGACTTTGAAAATGGGAGTAGAAATGACCATAAAAAAACACCTGCCCCAGATCGAATCGGTGACCAGTATAGACCCTTCATAAGATGGCTCCAGACATTACCCTTTATTTGACCGATAGAGAAGGAAATTCTCATAAACTGATCGCTCCTACAGATATGCAAATGAATGTAATGGAGGTCTGTAAATCCTATGAGTTTCCTGTAGAGGGCACCTGTGGTGGAATGGCCCTTTGTGCTTCTTGTCAAATTTACATCGAAAGCGATCATAAACTTCCAGAACGTAATGAAGATGAAGAAGCGATGCTGTCCGAGGCATTTCATGTTAAAGAAAACAGTCGTTTGGGTTGTCAAATTTACCTTACACCTGAGCTGGATGGTTTACGACTAACTATAGCTCCTGAAGAGTAAGTGGCCAGACAGAAGTCTATCAATTATACAATCAATACGCTTTTTTGTATTCCCTTGAGGTTTAAAATTATAATGAAACTGCTAAAAAAAACACCCCTAATTTAAACTCTCTAGAATAGTTCATTTTTTTAATTTTTTCTATATATCTTAGGAAACCGAATAAAACCGAAATAATGAAACCGTTTGTAATTCTCCTTTTAGGGACGATCTTTTTTTCTTGCCAAAACCCAAAAGAAGAAGCTCGAAAACCCAAAGAAAAAACGATACAACTAGAATCTATCCAGCCCATTTCAGAGGAGGTAGTGGCTCACGCTGTATTGTATGAAGCCAATATTCGTCAATATTCTGAGGAAGGCACTTTTAATGCTTTTGCAAAAGATCTACCCGTATTGCAAAAAATGGGTGTCAAAATTCTTTGGCTAATGCCCATCAATCCGATTTCTACTATCAAGAGTAAAGGACCTTTGGGAAGCTATTACGCTGTTTCGGATTATACAAAAGTCAATCCTGAGTTTGGTACGCTTGAGGATTTTAAGGCTTTAGTTCAAAAAGCACACGAGTTGGGTATTTATGTGATTTTGGATTGGGTTCCTGGGCATACGGGTTGGGATCATCGTTGGATTCAAGAAAAAAGTGAGTACTATTTAAAGAATAGAAAGGGAGAAATTATTAGTCCTATCGATTCTAGAACAGGAAAATCTTTTGGCTGGACGGATGTAGCTGATCTGAATTACAACAATCTTGACATGCGAGAAGAATTGAGGCAAGCTATGATCTATTGGGTCAAAGAAACCGATATTGATGGATATCGAATTGATCAAGCCTATGCCATCCCACCAGCGTTTTACGATAAAACTTTTAAAGCCCTACGCGAGATAAAACCTTTATTTCTATTGGCTGAAACTGACATTTATCATCCTGGAGGAATCGATTTGGTTCGCAAATTTGATGCATCTTATGACTGGTCTGGCTTTCAAATTTCTAAGCAGGTTGCACAAGGCCGAAGCTCCGTTTTGGACTATCATCGTCATATTCAAAGAACCAATCGTTTGTATGAACCCGAAAACATTCTCATCAATTTCATTTCCAATCACGATGAAAATTCTTGGAATGGAACTATTAAAGAAAACTTCGGAGCTGCTAACCATGCCTTTATGGCAATGAATTTTACTTTACCAGGAATGCCTTTAATTTATTCAGGACAAGAATACGATCTCAACAAACGATTGCACTTTTTTGAAAAAGACAGTTTTCCAAAACTTCATGGTAAGACGATGCAACTTTTACAACAGTTGGGCGCATTAAAAAACAATCACAACGCTTTAGCTACAGGTAAAAATAGCGGTTCTTTTAAACGGATCAATACGACCTTGGACAATCAAATACTCGCTTTTGAACGAGGAAAAGAAGGTGACACTTTATTGGTAGTTGCCAATTTGAGTAAAAATTATGCCCAATTTACCATGCCTTACCAAGGTGATTTTAAACGGTATCAGGATTTTAAAACAAAACGTCTTTTACCTTCTTATCAGTACGATATGAAGCCTTGGGAGTTTTGGATTTTAATCAAATAATTTTTTTGAAATTTATATTTGTGAATTGATTAAATTTAAAAAAAAATGAAAAATTATAAAGGCTATTTAATGCTTTTATTCAGTGTGCTTATGACGACTTGCGCTCCTCCAAAAAATCCACTTGTAATAGGTCACCGTGGTGCAAAAGGTCATCTCGCTGAAAACACATTGCCTTCTATTGCGAAAGCCATTGAATTGGAGGTAGATGGTATAGAAATTGACGTGTTTCAGTGCGCTAGTGGAGAGTTGGTCGTATTTCACGACAAAACTTTGGAAAAACTAACTAATGCAACAGGGTATATTGAAGAGTTGGATTTGGATTCTATTAAGAGAATAGAGGTATTAGAAGGTTTTACTATTCCTACACTAGAGGAAGTTTTAGATTTAATCGGAGGACGTGTGTTTTTGAATATTGAACTCAAAGGAAGTCAAACGGCGTTAAAGACCGATGCACTTTTACAGTTGTATTTTGAACGTGAGGAATGGTCACCAGAAAAGATCTTGATCTCGAGTTTTAACTGGGATGAACTTACCCTTTTCCGACAAGCAAATCAAGAAGTACCCATTGCAATCCTCACCGAAGATGATCCCTTAGACGCCATTCCCATTGGACTAAAATTAAATGCTGTGGCCATCAATCCAAATTATAAAACCCTCAATTCAGATAATGTGACTAAAATCCATCAAGCGGGTTTTAAAATTTATCCTTGGACGGTAAACGCACCTGACGACATTGGCTTGATAAGTGGCATGGGAGTAGATGGTGTCATTACGGACTTCCCTGAACGAATTCCCAAACCGAAGTACTAATTTAAATAAAGAATTGCAGCGTTGAGAAGCGTAGCAAAACTAACCCAAGCCAAATAAGGATATAGCATATAGGAGGCATTTCGATCTACTAATCGAAACCAAAAAAGGGTACGTTGTATTAAAATCCAAAGGATTAAAATGACAAACAATCCTAATAAGGGATTTTTTAAACCAAAGAAGACCAAAGACCATAAACCGTTGAATATTAATTGTGCGATAAAGTGATAGAGTGCGGTTTGACCCCATCGGTGTCTTCTTCCAAAAAACCAAACCCTTCCAACGGCAATTCCCATCAAAATATACAATACGGTCCAAACTGGAGCAAATACCCAGTTAGGAGGAGAGAAAAAAGGCTTTTCTAATGTCACATACCAAGTAGGAATGGCAGATTGAGTAACCCTACTGGATAGAAAACCTACCCCTAGAGAAAGAAAGACTCCTAATGTAGAAGCTAGAATGAGTTGAGAATTAACCTTTTTCATGTCCTTAAAACTAATAGAAAAAAATCATTTCTAAGAATCAAGGAGCAAAACATTGCATTTGAAGCCTTATCTTTGAAATCAATATGGATGAAAACCATTTTATTGCAAAAAAAGGAACTCCCATTCCATTTACTGCTTTTTGGGAAGCACCAAGTAATATAGCACTGATCAAGTATTGGGGAAAAACAGCACCTCAAATACCTAAAAACCCTTCTTTAAGTTTTACGCTTTCCTCTAGTGTAAGCCAAACGGAGGTTTTTTTTCAGCCTTCAAAGTTGGGAAAATTTGATTTCACTTTTTATTTTGAAGGAATACCCAAACCTGATTTTAAACCTAAACTACAGACTTTTTTCAAACGGATTGAATCCTATATTCCTTGGATTCATGGGTTCGAATTGATCATAAAAAGTAAAAACACTTTCCCTCACAGTAGCGGAATTGCTTCATCAGCCTCTGCGATGGCAGCCTTGGCATTGTGTCTGATGGATATGGAGACTCAACTATTTCCTTCTATGGAAACCGATTTTTTTCATCAGAAAGCTTCTTTTCTCGCTCGACTGGGGTCCGGAAGCGCGGCGCGAAGTATTCAAGGACCTGTTACCGTTTGGGGAGAAAATAAGATTTTTTCTAAGGCTTCCAATCTCTATGCTCTTCCTTTTGGTGAAGAATTACATCCTGTATTTTCTACCTATCAAGACGCCATACTGCTTGTGGATAAAGGAACAAAAGCGGTTTCAAGCTCTCAAGGACACGATTTGATGCATCAACATCCTTTTGCATCCCAACGATTTTCACAAGCCGTAACCAATCTGGAAGCATTGACATCCACCATGAAAGCAGGAGATTTAGACACCTTTGTAGATGTCGTAGAGTTAGAAGCTCTATCATTACATGCCATGATGCTGACTTCAAATCCCTATTTTATTTTGATAAAACCCAATACACTTGCTATTATAGAAAAAATTAGAGAGTTTAGGGTGAGTCAGAAGGTTCCTATATGTTTTACCTTGGATGCTGGTGCAAATGTTCATTTACTCTACCCACTTGAATTTAAAGCACAAGTCAATACATTCATTGCAGAGGAGCTCGCAGTGTTTTGTGAAAAGGGCCAGTACTTGCTCGACCAAGTTGGAGAAGGCGCAAAAAAGTGTAACTTTGTTTAAATATTACTATACAACCTAAAACAACTTTTTAGAGGTTTTAAAGTGATTCAAAAAAGATGAAAGGACCTTTATTTTTTGCAAAAATTTTACTTTTTGGAGAGTATGGAATTATCAAAGATTCCAAAGCCTTATCCATTCCTTATAATTTTTATCGCGGTGCACTAAAAATTCCAGATCAGCAGACACAAGTCAATGAAGCATCGCACATAAAACTTAAAGCTTTTGCTGCTTATTTAAAGACTTTAGATGCAGAAATCGTCAACTTTGATTGGAATAGATTAGATCGTGATCTAGATCAGAAAATGTATTTTGACAGTAGTATTCCTCAGGGTTATGGTGTGGGAAGCAGTGGAGCGTTGGTGGCTGCAATTTATGACCAATATGCTATTTGTAAAATAACGGTCTTAGAAAACCTTACCAAAGAAAAATTGCAGTACCTCAAAAAAGTATTTGGTTTAATGGAGTCTTTTTTTCATGGAAAATCCTCTGGTTTAGATCCGTTAAACAGTTATTTGAGTTTGCCGATTTTGATCAATTCGAAAGAACACATTGAAACTACAGGAATTCCCTCTCAGCAAACTTCTGGTAAAGGAGCTGTTTTTTTGATTGATAGTGGTACGAGTGGCGAAACCGCACCCATGGTTTCCATTTTTATGGAAAATATGAAGCAAGAAGCATTCAGTAATATGATGCGAGATCAATTCATTAAATATTCGGACGCCTGTATCGAAGATTTTCTTCAAGGAAATCTAAACTCACTCTTTGGGAATATCAAATCGTTATCCGCTTTAGTGCTCAATAATTTTGAGCCTATGATTCCGAATAGGTTTCGTCAACTTTGGCAAAAAGGAATTGAATCGAACGACTACTATCTTAAACTTTGTGGATCTGGTGGAGGAGGTTTTATCCTAGGATTTGCAGAGGATTTTGAAATAGCACAAAAAGCTTTAAAGGGCTACCCCTTAGAAGTAGTCTATCGTTTCTAAAAAGGGACTATGCTTTTTTCTCGTTCTCTTCAGCGCAATCTTTTAAAGTTATTGAGCTTATTTAGTTTAGTTCGAGGATATAATATTGTCATTTTAGTCATTGCGCAATACCTTACTGCACGCTACATTTTAAGCCCAAAAACGGGCTGGTGGGATTTGGTATTTGACCTTCCTTTTTTTTGTATTGTCGCTGCCTCTGCCCTGACTACAGCTGCGGGGTATATCATCAATAACTTTTACGATGCAGCCAAAGATCAAATCAATCGTCCCAAAAAGTACATCTTAGAACATTTGGTTTCACAACAACTACAATTAGTGTTTTACCTTTTACTCAATATGATAGGTTTGGTATTTTCCAGTGTTGTTTCCTTTCGAGCGGTACTTTTTTTTCTGTTTTATATGCTTTCCATTTGGCTTTACAGCAGTGGAATCAAGCGTCTATTTTGGTTGAGCAACCTCTTTTCGGCACTTTTGATGATCTTCCCTTTTTGGGGAATAACCCTATATCTTAAAAATTTTGAAACAGTAATTTTTTACCATGCAGCCTATTTGTTTTTTTTAATCTTAGCCAGAGATATTGTTAAGGATTTAGAAAATTTTAAGGGGGATTGGGTACAGCGTTATAAAACCCTCCCTACTGTATTTAGCGTACCCTTTACCAAAACCATCATTACCCTTGTGGTACTTTTGTGTTTTATTCCAAGTTATTATTTGATTCATGAGTCTCTAGGATTGATGCAATACTTTTTTATAGCGGGAATTCCCTTCTTGGGTTTCGTTTTGATTTTCTTATGGCGTGCTCAAGATCAAAAGGCGTACCTTTGGACTCATAATTTAATTAAATTTTGGATTTTGATTGGAGTTTTAAGCATTGCCCTGGTCTATCAAAATCTATAGCGCTAAAGGCGATTCAGTGAATATGAAAAAAACACATTCAAAACAGGAGAGTACTTCTGCTGGTAAAACCATAAGGTTAAACAAGTTCTTATCTAATGCAGGGATTTGTTCCCGAAGAGAAGCAGATGAATTCATCAAAATGGGATTGGTTCAGATCAATGGTAAGACGGTGACTGAGATGGGATATCAAGTCCAATCTTCTGACGAAGTGAAATACGATGGTGCTCGGATACAGCAAGCTCCACCAGTATATCTGTTGCTGAACAAACCCAAAGGTTTTGTGGCCACTTCTCAAGGGGGAAAGATAAATAAATCTGTACAGGAGTTAATTCGAAATGCAGTACAATTTAAAGTGCCACCTGTAGGGGATATGGGCAGACCCATGACAGGACTTTTACTTTTTACCAATGATGAGGTACTGCGAAAAAAACTAAACAATTCTTCTTCAATTCCTATGATCTATCAAGTGGTTTTAGATCAAAATATCACAAAGGAAATGATGGAAAAGTTAAAGACGGGTCAACTGGTTTTTGAAAAAATGCAGAAGGTCAGTGTGATTAGTCATATCCAAGGAAAGTCTAAAAAAGAAGTGGGTGTAGAGGTGCATTCTCTAAGTCCAGCAGTTTTAGTCAAGCTTTTTGCAGCAGTAGGAGCTAAAGTAATTCAAATGGATCGAGTGGTATATGGCGGAATGACCAAAAAGGAACTTCCAAGGGGGAATTGGCGCAGGCTAAACACTAAAGAAGTTGGATTTTTGAAGATGATGCCCTAAACGTCCTTTAAAAAGCTCATAAAAAAAGCAACCATAGACTAGAAGGTAAGCCCCTAACTGCCAACCTATTTTTTCCTCAACTACTTCTACGCCATAAGCGCTATAACTCCAAAAAACAACCAGACTCCAAAGGATAGGATAGATGTAGCCAGAAATGATTCCCAAGAAAATCAGATTGATGATATACCAAGGATGTACCGTAGTCGCCATAAAAAAATAACAACTAAGGAAAAAAAGCATACTCTTGAAGATTTGTTGGGGGCGGCGGTTGGAATTAAAAAGAGAAAAAAGAAGCACCAAACCTAGGGTAATGAACGGGGTAATTTTTCCTAATTTTCGAATGATATTATACCCTTTGACTTCATATCCTATAGCGCGAACAATATTGTAAAGACTTCCGTTAAATTCAAAGGTGGTAAACCAAAGTTGAATGGTTTGGGTATAGTTTTCCAACATTTTTCCTTCCCAAAATGGGATCCAAAGCAATACTGAAAACCCTAAAATACTCACCCCGAAAATGGTAAATTTTCGAATTCCCAAATAGCGAAAAAAGAACGGGATTAAAAGTAAGGGTAGTAATTTAGTGCCAATGGCCAATGCCATAAACAAACCTCCTAGTAGCGGTTTTCTCTTTAGGCAAAACAACCAAGCAAATAAGGTAAATGCAAGCATTAAACTTTCTCCATGAAGGTTACCAAACCCTTCCACGATCACGAGTGGATTTAAAAAATACCAGCTGAGGTAACTTGTAGGAAGTTCCATCCGTTCCAACAGAGATTTGGCACCAAAAAAAAGAAAGATTTCTCCTATAAGATAAAGCCCCCGTAATGCCACAACAGGAAAGCGAATGTCATCGTTATTAAAATAGGCCATCACTTGATAAAGGTATTGACTCAAAGGAGGGTAATTGGAATAGTTTTCGTTGCTGAGACTCCCCATTTTTTCAAAGAGTAGTTGTGCATTGGGAAAGTCAATTAAATCGATCAACTCATTTGGTGTAAAACGAAAAGGATTAATTCCCAAGAGCTGGATATTTCCATCCCAAATAAATCGATAAAAATCTTGTGAGAGTGCTGGGATATGATTCCAAAATAGGAGACGACAGATCAAGCCAATTATAAAAATATTCCACAAGCTACTGTAATTTCTAATCCAAATCCAGAGCACAAGAAACAGACCACTGTAGGTAGCCAACAAGGGAATCGTTTCGGTTCGTTGTAACCCATGGGCAATTGAATAAAACCCAAAAAAAAGAAGAAGTGGGAGAGTCCATTGAGATAGGGTTTTAGAGAATAGGCTCATCGGACTTCCTTTAAATCGTGAAAGCTAATACTTGCAAATCCAATAAAAAGGAAAAGATGAAAGACAAACAATCCAAAATCTCCATCAGGAACCACGTAAAAGGCAGCGCCCATTCCAAAAACAAAATAAAGAGCAGAAGCAATCTCTAAAAAAGAGTACATAGAAATTTTATTTTTTGCATACTTGTGTTTTTTTAGTTGAGTTTGACTTGTGTTTTGGTTGAATTTTGGAGTGCGAATAAAAGCGCTTTTTTTACCTAAATGACCTTCCAAAACTGCAATTGAATTGTGAATAGAAAAACCCATGATCAAACTGTAAAAGCTTAAAAAGCGTTTGATGTATTCCAATAAGGACTGAACTCCACCTCCAAAAATACGCTTGTGAACAAACCAATAGCAACTAAAAAAAATAAGTGTACTTATAATAAATAAAGCACTGAGGTTAAAAATCCAATTCAATTCTGGATAGGCAGCTTTTATAAAAAGTATTGGTACGCTAAGAAAGGCCACCAAGAATACATTTAAGAACATTGTGCTGTTGAGCAAGTGAAAAAACGCATTGATTTTAGTCCATGTGGAATGCCCTTTTGCTTGAAATACATTTCGAATTATTTTCCTAAAATTCTCGGCTCCTCCTTTATTCCATCGGAATTGTTGAGAGCGAATTGCATCCATTGTGATGGGAAGTTCAGCAGGGGTGACCACATCATCCAAATAAGTAAACTTCCAGTGTTTTAGTTGCGCACGATAGCTTAAATCAAGATCTTCGGTGAGGGTGTCTCCTTCCCAGTTGCCTGCATCTAAAATGCAACTTTTCCGCCAAATTCCTGCGGTACCATTAAAATTTATAAAATGTTGTTGTTGGTTACGTCCTACCTGTTCTAAGAGAAAATGGGCGTCTAGGGCAAAGGCTTGCACTTCCGTTAGAATAGAGTGGTTGCGATTCAGATGTCCCCAACGGGTTTGTACAACTCCGGTTTTTGGGTTGTGAAAATGGGGGATGGTTTTCAAAAGCCAATCCGTTTGCGGTAAAAAGTCAGCATCAAAAATGGCAATGTATTCACCCGATGCTTGACTTAATCCGTGTTTTAGAGCTCCTGCTTTAAAGCCCACTCTGTCAGTTCGAGTAATGAGTTCTATTGGAATCTCTTTTTTTTGGTAGGCTTTAACCAAACGTTGGCTTAAAGCCAGGGATTCGTCGGTAGAATCATCCAACACTTGAATTTGAAGAAGTTCTTGAGGATAATCGAGAGCTACAATACATTCCAGCAGACGTTCCACTACATAGTATTCATTATACAAGGGGAGTTGTACAGTGACTTTTGGTAGGTTTTTGGGGAGTGAGGGGGTGTTTTTTTCTTGTTTTAGTCGACGCAGATAAAACCGCAACATATTCAATTGGGTAAGGCTGTATAAGAAGATCATTGTCAGGCTGAGAATGTAGATTCCCAATACACCTATGGCTAGCATTTGTAAAATAAGAGTTCCCGTTATTTCCATTTGGAGAAATAAAATTTACCAATCCAAGTTAGTATTTTATAGCCTGCGAAGAGAGTTCCTTTTACAGTACCGGAAACTTTAGAAACTCCAATCCGTTTTCTGTAGCGCACAGGAATTTCAGAATAAGGCAGTTTTCTTCTCAAGATTTTCAACTGCATTTCTACGGTCCAACCGTAGGTTTTGTCATGCATTTCCAGACTTTGCAATGTCTGCCAACGAATCGCTCGAAAAGGACCCAAATCAGTAAAATTACTTTGGTAGAGCCACCGCATTAGAAGGCATGCCAAGGCATTTCCGAAAACTTGTTGTGGAGTGAGCGCTCCTGGTTCTCTTAATTTTTTATCTCGTGCTCCTAGACAAAAGAGTACAGTTCCTTCTATAATCGGATCAACGAGTTGGTCTAAGTCTTCGGGATAATCTGAATAATCACCGTCTAAAAACACCACAATCTCTGGAGGGTCTTCTTGGAGATGAGCTATTCCTTTTAAACAAGCATAACCATAGCCTTTCTGTTTTTCATGGAGTACCACAGCACCGTGACTTTCTGCAACTTGAGCGGTAGCATCTGTAGAGGCATTATCTACGACAACGATTTTGTATACGGTGTTTGGAATTGCTGCAACCACCTTTCCAATAGAATGAACTTCGTTAAAAGCGGGTATGATTACAGCAATTTTTGTCATCGGTATAAAAGTATCTAATGCAGCTGGGTTTACAAAGCGATAAGAGGGATAAACTATTTTTGATTGAGAAGTTGGATCAGGTCCACATCATTACCCAATAAGATTTCGGTAGGATTGATTCGTCCTTGTTCAGGACCGTTTTCCAATTTAAGTACTCCACGAGGACAGACTGCACTACAGATCCCACAACCTACACAGCTTGCTCTAACGATGTTTTCTCCTTTTTGAGCGTAGGCTCGTACATCGATCCCTTGTTCGCAATAGGTAGAGCAATTGCCACAAGAAATACATTGTCCACCATTGGTCGTAATGCGAAAACGCGATTTAAAACGTTGTACAATTCCAAGATATGCTGCTAGGGGGCAACCGAAACGACACCATACCCGATTTCCAAAAATGGGATAAAAACCCGTACCAATGATTCCTGCAAAAACGGAACCGATCAGGAAGCCATAGGTGTCTTGTAAGTTTTGAGTTTTGATACCCACTACAGTAGAAGCTCCACTAAAATAACTGTAAAGTGTAAATCCCGTCATCACCAAGGCAAAAACCAAAACACCGTGTACCATCCAACGTTCTAATTTCCATGCCCCCACAGATTTGTTGGAGAGGTGTCGGTAGGGGTCTCCAAGAGTTTCTGCCAAACCTCCACAACCACATACCCAAGAACAATACCAACGTTTGCCAAAAAAATAGACCATTACAGGGACGATGACCAAAGTGAGAACGATGCCCCATACCAAAATAAAAAGTCCAAACCCACCTTCAGAAATAAGTTGTTTGAGATTCCAACTGAAAAAGAAATCATAATCCAATGGAAAGGCATTTTTAAAATCGTACCATGGACGTTCAAAGCGCACTAAAATTTCCGGAATTAAAAAAGCAAAAACAATCTGAAAAAATAAAACGGAAGTCGTCCTCAAAATTTGGTATTTGTTGTCTCGGTATTTAATATACATCCGTATTGCCATTACTGTCATTACCACACAATATAAAAAGCCATAAAGGAACCACTGGCTTGCGGGATTGCCACTAATCTTAATGCTAATGGGGTCCACCAAATAAACCCAGTTGACAATGTAGTTGGGGTAGAAGTACAAAAGGATGTAAAAGCCTACTAAAAAAAGGAATGTCATCCACCCAATCCATCCACGATTGGTCGCTTTGCTATGCCAAACACCATTATTTTTTATGCCTGGAGGGCCTAGTAAAATAACATTTGGTAAAATAAAAAGTAAGGACCCTAAAATACCCAATCCAAAAGTAAGCCACCAATAAAGCACTTTGTTTTGGGCTACTTCACCTTCTTCCATACTTTTGATTAGGTCATAAGCAAAACTGTGGGGTTTACTCCAAATGACTTTATCCCATTCGCGCTTCTTTTTATGGGTTGCGTTGGCCTGGTCTAGTGCTGTGATGAGTGCCGAAGAAAAAGCATGGGAATTTGAAAAGGATTTTCCAACGATCTTATTGTTGAATTCTGAAATGATCACTTCGCTTTTGATGCCTTTACTCTGAACCACTTGCTCAAAGTGAGCGGGAGTTAGCTTATAAGTACCTACAAACAACAAAGAGACAAAGACCAAAAGTCCTGATAGAAAAATACTGAGCCCAATTTTTTGCACTGTTTTCATGATCTTTAAGGAGTATTTGAAAAAATTCGTTTCCAATTTTTCTTTTTTAGCTGGATTTGGGTGTTTTGTTCTCGATTGAATTGATTTACGATTTCCTGCTCATATTGCGGATAAAACTCAGGATCAAAATTGGCATCCGCAAAGTGTTCCAATACATAGTCTACGGTTTCACCCTCTTGAAGTGCTCGATCAAAAAAGGGATGTCGCAATCGTATTCCAAAGGTGTTTATTCCAAAAAATTTTCGTGACTTCTGGTCAAAATTTATGTGAATACATTTTTTTTCAGAAGGATGTTCCCAATAAAAACGGGCCTCCTCTTTTTTGGGCACTGACCCTACCCAACCGTAAGTTTGGTATTCGATGTCAAAAAACTTAGCTGAGTTAAACCAATGTCCCGGATTGTAAGTTCTTGGATTTTCACACAGGGTTTGAGCTACCGTTTCTCCCATCATGCGTCCAGTATACCAAACAGCTTCTATAGAGCGTCGTTCTCCAATGGGTTCCTGCTGTTCTGCACAATCACCGATTGCATAAATGTCAGGAATATTGGTCTCCAGATAACGATTGACTAAAACCCCTCGGTTGGTTTTAATACCTGAACCCGCTAAAAAAGAAATATTAGGCGAAACTCCAGCTGTAAGTCCTACTAGGTTGCATGGGATTTCCTCTGCATCTTCTGCAGTAATAATTCCTCGTACTTGTCCATTTTCATCGGTTATAATTTCTTTGAGATTTGTATTAAGTCTTAAATCTATTCCCTTTTCGCGTATTTCTCGATTGATTATTTCTGACTCTCGTTCGGGGAGTACTCCATTCCAAAAGCTGTTTTCTCGAACCAAAAAAGTCACTGGGATATGACGGGAGTGTAACATCTCTGCCAACTCAATCCCGATCAATCCTCCTCCAACGATTACGGCGCGTTTACATACATTGGAGTTGGGCGCATAGTGTTCCAGTGTTTCCAAGTCTTGTTTGTGGTAGAGTCCCATAACCCCTTTAGCATCCTGTCCTTTCCATCCAAATTTATTAGGCTTGCTTCCTGTGGCTAAAATCAAACTGTCATATACCAATTCTTCCCCGTTGGTAAACTGAAGTGTTTTGTTTTTCGTATTTACCATTTCAACACGACCTTGCTTTAACGTGATTCTATTTTTTTTCCAAAAATGACTTTCATAGGGCTGGGTATGTTCAAACTTCATGTGCCCCATGTACACATACATTAATGCCGTTCGAGAAAAAAAATAAGGATGTTCCTCGGAAATAACTGTAATTTGATGCGTTGAATATTTGCGAATATGTCGTGCAGCAGTGATTCCAGAAATTCCATTTCCAATGATAACGATCGATTTTGGGGTGATTTTTTTCTGCATAAGGCTAAGTTAGAGCTTTTAGAACAAAAAAATAATTTGTACTTTAGTTTAACCAAATCTTAAGTCTTATGCAGACCTTTCTTTCCGCAATCCTATTCTTTTTTCTTAAACCTCAACCCCTTTTTTCATGAGATCTTCAAAGGATTTCTTGGCTTGGGCGAAAGTTGCCTCTACCATAAAGGCTACCCAAGAAACAGTCTGGAAGGTTTTGACGGAACCCAAACTCACTGAAAAATATATGTATCAGTGTCAATTACATGCCGAATGGCTCCCTGGAGGAACTGCAGTTTGGAGAGCTAAAAACAAAGAAGGTAGTTGGGAAGATCATGTCACTGCAAAAGTTTTGGTGTATGAACCCTATTTTCATTTGGCCTTTACGATTTTCCATAAGCCCACCAAAGATCACGATTCTGAAGTTTCTGAACTACACTTTTATTTAGAGTCTCAATCAGAGGGGACGCTACTTCGTATTGAACAAGGAGATTTTAGCACTCTCAAAGATGGTGCAAATCAACAAAAAAAATGTCAACAAGGGTGGGAATATGTACTGCCTGATTTAATCAAAACCTGTAACACCATTAGCTGATGTTTTCTGCCCTAAATTTTCAACACCTACAACATACCCTAGTCCATTTTGTTTTGTACCAAAAATCCAAACTCTTGGGTACATTTGAGTGTAGATCATTGGAAATTCTTTTTTGGAAAAGCCGTATGCATCAAACAATATAAACCCCTAATTAGTAAAACCCAATTTTTATGATCACCCTACTTTCTATCCTCTTTACACTGTGCTGTATTGTTGTTTTAGTCCGAGTTTTAAAAGAATTCCGAACCGGATTTGATTGGTTCTCGGGGAGTCTTTATTTCATCATCTGGCTCGTCTCTTGTGGCTTAATTTACATTGCCATTTTTGGTTCATATTATCTCATTATTGGGGAGCTTACCTAGCGTACAGCCCAACGGTAATAGCGATAAAGAAATTGAGGACCTGCACCACACCAATGTGTGAGATGGAGTACGCCAAAATGTATCAAAAGACGCAGTATTCCATTTTGATGAAATCGACGAGAAGAGGTTCTTATCTTTTGTGGGAGTACTTTAAAACTTCCCTGTTGGTAAAGTCTTTTAATTAGCTCAAGGTCTTCACAAACCTTGTAGTGGTGATTAAAACCCTTTAAAGTTTCAAAACGCTTTTTCGTAATGAAAAGGGATTGATCTCCTCCACGACATAACAGATGATTCCATCGACTACCCGCAGCAGCCCACTGCAATAACCAGTGCTTAGAATCAAATTCAAGTTGAAAGCAACCTGCGGTAGCTCCATTGTAATGAGCTTGCAAAAGGGCATGGTCAAAATGGTAGGGAAGTGTACTATCTACATGGACAAAATAGTATAGGTTGCCATTTGCGTGGTGGGCTCCTGTATTGGATTGAACAGCCCTGCCTTGTGGACTGCGATACGAGGTTAGCTGCTGCTTTTGTAACCATTCCCAAGTGCCGTCAGTACTACCGCCATCTACAAAAATCAGTTCTCTAGGTTCCTGCCATTGGGCTTCCAAATGGGCAACAAATGAGTTGATGTAGTGTCTCTCGTTGAGAACGGGCACAATAATGGAGAGGTTGATTTTATTCGTTGAGGCTCCAGTCATATGTGAGATAGTCGATCTTTGGACGATCCAAGCTAACGCCGCTATATTTTGCAATAAAAGAAAGGCGATCGGCTTTAGAGCCAAAGTCTTTACCAAACCAAAGGAAAATTTTGGAAAGTTCTAATTGATCCGGCTGGATTATATTTTTCGTGGGATCTTTTAAAAAAGACTGGGTTACTTCTACTAGCTGCTGCTCAAGCTGCTTTTCTTGAAAGGCACTATTCAGTAATTTGGGACAAGAAGCCGAAGCACAATTGATGGCAAAATGTATTCGAGGTTCGTCCATTTTTCGTAAAATTTTGTGTTCGATATCACCCAAACTGTATTGGTTTCCCCCCGTACTAAAAATCGGATTATCCCAAGGAGATTTGATTTCTTTGATGCTTTTTAAGGGGTAATTTTTTAAAATGAGCTGTACCGTCAGAGCGTTGTATGCATTGATCCAATAAGCCAATTTGTGATTTTTGGAAGAGTTTTCTGAAGGGGGAAATTGGGCTAGGGTTTCAAGGTAGGCTTCTAAATTTTCTTGATCATTCTGCCAAGATTTGTAGTCGACTGTACCTGCTTCAGACACGTATTTTTGAAGTTGGTTATTCCAGCGGTGGTGAATGTTTTTTTGAGCTATCGCAGAGAAGCAAAAAAAGAATAAAAGAAGAGGGCTAATGTATTTCATCATAAGATATTTAAGGGTTAACAACATCCGCCACCGTCATAATGAAAGGTAGCGGCTGAGAGATAAAGATCATCGCGATTGAGTTGAGCCAGTGCATTTGCAGTTTTGTCGCATATGGCTATAGGTTGATTTTGAAGCAATACATGACCTTTTCCATCATCAAAAAAATCATTGGAGCCAAAATAGATAGCGTTCTTTCCTGTAAAAATACAGGGTCCATCTTCAGGCATAGGATCTTTGATGGCACAGACTTCTACACTTTCGATATATAAAGTTTCTTTGGTAGGATAATGTGAAGGGTCTAAAATTCGATAGGGTCTTCTCGCACGAACTTCGATGGTGCCAAAGCCTACTTCGGTAAGCATTTCCAAATAGGTATTTAGCGGAAGGGAGCCTGAAAGGCACAATGCCCTAAGGCATTCGTCGTTGCGGAGGGTTTCGTTCATGGGTTGTTCACAAATGGGATCACTCATTACCAGGCGACCGTTTGGCTTTAACACCCGATACATTTCTTTTAAAGCACGTTTTAATTCATCGGTTTTAAAAATATTGAACAAGCAGTTTTGCGCCGCCACATCTACACTAGCGTCTTCTACAGGTAAGGCGAGTGCATCCCCTTTTGCTAATCGCACAAAATCGGGTTGAAACCAGGGATTTTCTTTTTTTGCTTCCTCAAAATTAGCAGCACAGGCTTCGAGCATTTCATCCACTACATCCACTCCAATAACCCCATCCTTTTGACGGGAAAAATAACTGAATTGAAGGAGTTCCATCCCTCCCCCTACGCCCACATAGAGTATCTTTGGATTCCCTACTAAGTCCCTTGGATGTACAGTGCTCCCACAGCCATAGTTCATTTCTTGCATTTTTGTGGGGATGGATAAGCCCGGAAATTGCCAAATGGGACTCGTAGTACAACACAGACCTACATCTGGTGTAAGAGCAGCTTCTTTGTAAACATCTATAGTAGTTTCGAGATACGACATTTTTTTATTTTAAAAGTAACAGATTTATGGGTAGGGGACTAGCCCTTTAACAATTTTTAGCAATCCATTTTTGGTAGCTGATAAAAAGAGAAGCATTGGCCTTTAAATCTTCAAGATTGTCTACATCGTTTGCAATCTCAAGATGATGAATGGATTTTTCAGAAATCTTGAGTATTGTTTTTCTAAAAACCTGAGGGGTACTCCAGGGAATATCCTTAAAAATTTCTGTATTCATTTTCTTCATTCCCAGTAAGTAGTAGCCACCGTCATAGGAAGGGCCGATGACAATATCATGTTGATCTAAAGCGTATTCTGCTTCTAGCAATGTGCTTTCGTGGAGCGACCACAAATCACTACCTATGAGTAACACTTTTTGGTAGCCTTGGTCAAAAGCCCATAGAAACGCAGCTTGCATTTTTTCGCCTAAATCGGATCCTGATTGTACTTTATGATCTTTAGCATGGCGGAAATAAGGGTTCTTACCCTCTGTGATTTTGTTGTAAAAAACAACCGTTTTGAGTTTGCTTTTTTTTGAAATTTGAGAAGTGCGTAAGAGCAACTTTTCATAGACCCACTTCGATGCTTCCATACCTATTTTTTCCCCAAGACGTGTCTTTACTTCCCCAGTAATAGGAGCTTTAGCAAAAACAAGTAATACAGTTTTCATAGAGGGGAATTTTGAATGCTGTCGTACACCTCATTTGTATGTGACCACACACTATTGGTGTCAACAATTGAAAAATGGAATACTTATAAATATAACCATTTTTGGTCTGTCATTGAATTGACCGATATCATTTTATGATATAATTACTTCTTTTGATGGATCAAATTACGTGTGAGATCCCCGAGAGTTAGCAGTAAATGGAAACCTCTGGGGAGACCTTGAACCTCCAAAACCCTTGTCACCCCAAACCATTCGAACTGTCACCCTAAACTTGATTCAGGGTCTCACTCTACCTCCACAACCCCTGTCACCCTGAACTTGATTCAGGGTCAGG